>Ga0209700_100313_pt1 | contig 86699 bp, 40 predicted proteins | sample SiratroredBW_FD_187528 | JGI IMG/M metagenome (GOLD analysis project Ga0209700, IMG submission 187528) | Root nodule microbial communities of legume samples collected from California, USA - Siratro red BW (SPAdes) (version 2) | ecosystem: Host-associated > Plants > Roots > Nodule | place: USA... | reverse complement strand
AAAAAAAAAAAAAAAAAAAAAAAAAACATTTTAAGAAGGAAGGTAAAGTTCTAGAAAAGAAATTTGAACACAACAATAACTGTAAAAATTGGTTTCTAAATCATAATTAGTTTTATGTTAGCTATAGTCAGTATTTTGCTTATTTTTTTAATTTTTTTGTTTATCTATTTTTTTATAAATTTTTTTTTCTATTACATCTATTTTAGTTAATTCATTTTGTATATATTCACAACACTAAAAGTATGCAAGTCATTATTATTATGTTTTGAATCTCTAGGGTTGGTTCCTTTCTTTCAATATCTTTTTGCGCCTGCTTGTTTTGTTATAGTATCAAGAGCTTAATCCACCCCCGAATCCACCACACTCTTCTACTCTTGGTTTTGTTTTGTTCTGCAGCCACGAGGAAGATGTTGATCTTTCCCTCAACATTCGTAATCACTTGTACCTTGGTAACCTCAAATATCTTTTTAACCTTGAAATTGCTCAGAATAAGTCTGGTATTAACATTTCTCAACTCAAATATACTCTTGTCCAATTTCTGCACCCATAAACTATTCCACTTGCCTCTCTGTGTCACTACTAGCAAACCTCTCCCAGATGCGTCAGCTTATCGTCACCTCATCAGTAGATTAATTATTTAACCATTAATTGTCCTGACATCACTCGTGTTTTTCATCATCTTAGCCAATTTATATCTGCTCCTACCAAAACTCATTCATAAGTTATCTTTTGGATTCTTCGTTACTTAAAACAAGCACCCAGCTCAGGTATTTTTCTATCAGCAACCAACTCTTTCCAACTGAAAGCCTTTAATGATTCGAATTGGGTAGGTTACCCATACTCAATGTCAATTATGGGATTATCCGTTTACCTTTGTAACTCTCTCATTTCTTGGCACTCTGAGAAGCAACTCACATTTTCTCGTAGTTCACGAGAAGCTGGATATCGTACCTTAAGTGATACAATGACTCACCTATTTCATTGACGATCCACATATTCCGTTTCAACGTCCGGTTCTCCTCTACTGTGATAATGAATTTGCTCTCCAAATAGCTGTTGGTCAAGTTTTCTATGAACGCATTAAACACATATTGAGATCGATTGTCACAGTATTCATGAAAAGGCTAATTCTGGTTTACTCAAACTCCATCTAATGGCTTCTTCTCATTAGCTCCCAAACATCTTTAACAAAGCTTTATCATCTCTATTGTTCTAAGATCTTCAATCGAAACTAGACATGCTAAATATACATTCCCACCTTAAAAGGAGTCTTAACCATAATCAATTTAACGTCAACAATATTCAGTGTTTTATTTATCTATTTTTTCTATAATATTTTGTTTATCTGTTTTTTTTTTTTTTTAATTTTTTTCTTTTTTTTTTTTTTTTTTTTTTTTTTTTTAAATTTTATGCTTTTTTTTCTATTATTTCATTTTGTATATATATTCACACTATTTATGGTAATAAGCATATGCAATTAATATTATTATATTTTCTCTTTCTAAAATTCATACTCTTCTTTCTTCCAATATACTTTCACATATTTATACCTATTTTGTTAGTTCTTTCTAAAACAATTGACCTTCACTTTGAAAAACACAAGAGAAGTAAAAAGCTTTCCATGAAGGGTCTTAGTACTTTAATAGTGTTTATGTGTTAGTGGTGGTATGATGGCAATCAATATCTCTGTAGCTTCGTAGAGAACCAAAGTTGATCATGTTAGGTCTTATCAGTATTAAGTATAAATTATATTATATAATTATTAAAGGAAAACATTTTAAATGTTATTAGGAGACTTATGTTTCTCCACATGGTTGGTGCACCGTAATATTTCTCATTATGGTTGATATTGATATTTTAGTTGAAGAATGTTTATCTTTTTCCCTTTTCTTTTTGTGTAATCAAAAGGGCCTGGAAGAAGGGTGGTATGACGGAGGAAGCATTGCCTTCGCTGTTTTTCTTGTCATCATAGTTACAGGTAATTTAATTAACAGGTTCTTTTTGGCTTGGATGAATAAGACGTGTTTAGCACTTTCTTTTAATATGCCAATGTCAGTAAACAGTTACATCTAATTGAGAACCAATGCCAATGTCTTCGCACTGGCTATCTGTGTTTTTTTTTTTTTCAAAAACATCCTTGCAGGGCATTGATTAAATAATTAAAATAAACACTATTAATGTGAAATGGAAATATTTAATACTTAGAGAATTTAAAATATTTAACATGTTTTATTAAATAATTATTAGTATGATTTATTAAAAGGTCATTAGAATCCCTGAAGACAGAGGTCAGGAAGGTTCCTAATTTACTCAGATATCTTAGAACTTAGTCAGTTTCACTTTTTATTCTTGTTTGTTTGTTTAGTTTGGTTTACATCTTAAAAAGATAACTTTGTGTTTTTACTTGCTTTGTTTTTCTGCCAGCTGTCAGTGATTATCGACAATCCCTGCAATTTCAGAACTTGAATGCAGAAAAACAGAATATAAAATTAGAGGTATGCCACATTATACTACTAAACATTAATTTCTGTGAAAGTTAAACTGAGCATGTAATCTTAAACTCATTATAGGTCATTAGAGGTGGCAGAACAATACAAATATCGATATTTGATATCGTTGTTGGTGATCTAGTGCCCCTGAAAATAGGTGATCAGGTGATTTTACAAAATATTTCATTTTGTTTCTCTCTAAATTTAAGGTCTGTTTGTTTTAAAGTGTGAGTGTAGAATTGATTTTGAATCGTTGAATATAATTGAGACGTGCGTTTTAATTGATCCCAGCCATAAGTTTTACAAGTGGAAAAAATTGATTTTAGAGTTTAACCAAACATGCACACTGAATAGTTTCCTATGTAACTACTCTACGGATGTCTTCAGGTTCCCGCCGATGGAGTTGTAATCACTGGTCACTCTCTTGCCATTGATGAATCCAGTATGACTGGTGAAAGCAAGATTGTATGTTGTTCATACCTTCTATTGACCTAACTATTAGTTTTTAATCCTTATTATTTTTAAGCAATGAATATTCTGCAGATTCACAAGGATCACAAAGCACCATTTTTGATGTCTGGTTGCAAAGTAGCAGATGGAGTTGGTGCTATGCTGGTATGATTCTGATATTACACTCTTTTGTAGATTGGGTCTGTTTTGAGCTTTGCGTTTTAAAAACTTGCTTTGTTCTAGCCCATCTTTTAGTAGATTGGCTCAGCTTTTTTAGCTTATATGATTTGTAGACTGGCTTCGTTCTTCTCTCTGACCCAATAAGTCTAACCCTCTCATGTATAGTATGGCCCTGTCTCTACTTCCAAATGTAGTTAGACTTCTCTTGATCCTTCAAGCGGTCTGATGGCATCTCTACCAATCATATTTGACCTTGCATGCTTCCGTACATTGGTTTTCAAACTCAAGTTGGTTCCATTAGCTCGTACTTGAGTTTGAGGGGCAATTTTGGCATAATCTTCATCACTAATTGTTTTGGTTGCCAAAATTTTCTTTTCCTTCTTATCTTTTAGGATTAGTTTTTATTTATCCTTATTTTCATAGATTTATTTTCTTATTTTTTGACGATTAAAATTGTCGTACCACTTTAAATAGGGATTAGTTTTTTGTCTTTATTTAACATTGAATAACTGCAAATTAATTTTATTCTCTCCTTTCCTCCCTCAATACCTTAGTTTTCATAATTTTAACAATTACATTTATCAATAAAAGTTTAATTGGTAACATTTTTGTGTGCTTGTTAAAATATAAAAATAATTTTTCATTGGATTCAACTTTTTCCTATTTTTTGTTTTTAATTATTATTGTATTAGCTTGCGTCTTTCTGATGCAACAAATTTAATTCTTTCGTATCAATTATTTATTGCTTCAAATTTAATTGTTATTTTGCCACTCATGCTCCTTATGGATATGAAGAAGTTTGGTGTACATCTATTTGACGATTCTAGTGGCATATTTTTAAGCACATGAAACAAAAATTTTCTGAATTCTACTACCCTGATTCATTCTATACTGTCATCTGTAGGTAACTGGTGTTGGTATAAATACCGAGTGGGGACTGTTGATGGCAAGTATCTCAGAGGATACTGGAGAAGAGACTCCATTACAGGTTCCCCCTACCCATATCCAAAACCAATAACTGTTCCTTTTTAGCTTGAACTTAAAGAAAGATAGGTGTCACATTTAAACTTTTAACATACTTTTAGGGACGTTTAATAGGTTCGTTTGAATGGAGTGGCAACTTTTATTGGCATAGTGGGGCTTACTGTAGCTGTTTGTGTCCTTGCAGTCCTGTTGGGAAGGTAAACATCGGCTGTTCTTTTGCTGTTATGAACTTATTAATACAAGATCGGTGCCAACTTTGACTAGTTGTGTGATGATTTTGGAATGCTAGATACTTCGCTGGCTATACGAAAGATTTAAATGGAAAAGTACAATTTGTTCCTGGAGAGACTAGTATTAGTGAAACAGTAGATGGAGTTATCAAAATTTTTACCATTGCAGTAAGTTTGAATTCTGAATTGTTTAGAAACATCTTTTGTAATAGTTTTTTCAACTAAATATACAGCCATGCAGGTAACGATTGTGGTGGTTGCAGTGCCCGAAGGTCTACCTTTAGCAGTTACGTTAACGTAAGTAAATGTTGCTAGCTATTTCATTGTACAACACCAGATGTAGCCAAAACTAAGCTACATGATGCTTCATTCTAATCTGTGTAATTTTCTTCCTTTACCAAAATCATGATAGTTTGGCATACTCGATGCGGAAAATGATGGCAGACAAAGCTTTGGCAAGTATCTTTTTGTGCTCCAAGAGTCACCACTCATTATCTTCTAAATTTTGCAATAATTTGCTAATATATTTTCAGTTTTGAAACGTATTTTATAACTATTATGCAGGTGCGGAGGCTGTCAGCGTGCGAAACTATGGGATCTGCTACAACAATTTGCAGTGATAAGACTGGAACTTTGACCTTGAATCAGGTGGGTTCTGTGGCCAGAGGATTGGATAGTCCGAGTGGAGTTATGTCCAAAATTAACATTTATGCATATTAATAAAAGCTCCCAAGAGTTATGTAATTGATGCATTGCTGTTGGTATTGGGCTCATAAGAGTTTGGCCATTGCATTTTCCCAAAAGAAATCCAGCTTTCTTGCGCTCCACTGTATGTTATTTGGTACTAGGTTTCTAGAAATTCAAATAATCTAATTCCATGAAAATTAATACCATTAGAATTATTTTTTGTTTTGTTTGTGCTTTCCTTCCATATGCTAGCGTGCTATTTAGAGCTACTTTGGAGAAATAGAGACTCGGGAAAAACGCTTGGTTTATATGGATAACTAGAGAAAGAATTCGTAAAACATATCAGCAGTTCAATAAATGGCTTCAATTGTTTGATAGACCCGTTGCATCGCCTTAGAGCAAAAACATGGATATGAAAGAAGAATCATGACCTTTACAGGGTTCAACCTCACCCAATGCCAATTGAGACCAAAGCTTGCTGGCAATATATTCCTAATTTTTTATAGACATGATATATTACGCGTTGTTTGCTGATTCTTCCTAACACCTGTATCTTCATTTCCCTAGTTCATTTTACCTGAAATCCTTGAATTATCAGTATTTGATTAACTTACTTTTTGGATTATAGATGACTGTAGTTGAGGCATATGTTGGGAGGAAGAAACTAAATAAACCAGATGACTTGACAGAATTCCATCCGAAAGTTCTCTCTCTGATAAACGAGGGCATTGCACAAAATACGACTGGCAATGTTTTTGTGCCTAAGGTCTGCCTTTTTACCTGACAATAATGTCTAGAATTCCCTTTTATGATGTGATATTTAGTATTAGATTTTCTCAAAATCTTCTCATAAATCTAATTCTAACAGTTTCTCGAGGTTTGATTAGATTATTGTTGAACACTATCTTGCATGTGACTCTTCAAATACACAATTGCATACTACATACTTGGATGTATTTAGTTGTCTTCTAGAAGACCTGGAACAAATCCTGTAATACTTCACAAGAATTTATATTCATTGAGGAGTATTCACAAACTGAAACAGATTATTATTGATTTCAGTTTGTAATATATATAATCAGATTTAAAAGAACAAAAACAATGAAATCCACGTAATTTTGTTTGAAATTTTAAGCAAAAGATTTGGTTTACATATTAAATCAAATCTCGTTATTACATTTTCCATCACACTCGTTGAATTTAGATAACATAGCAAGACTAGAAGCAAAATTCTACGAATTTAAATGTAGGGTTTGAAGGTTTAGAATTGGGTGCAAAAAATAACTGCTATAAGACCGTTCGTTTGCAAGCATTAACATATCTTCTCCTGTGAGCCTAAATTATCTTTCTTCCTATGACATATCAGCTGAAGCAGATAAAGCCTTCTTAAGTTACTCTAAAAACTGGACTGTATGACTATGACTAGTAGGGTATTGTAGTGTGATTGTGGCCAGTTTCTTTTGCATTGACCAATAGGAACCAAACACCTTTTATAAGCTAAAAGAATAAGAAAAGCTTGATTTACTGATTTGTGTTCACTACTCTGAGATCGTACTGGTCTTCCTGTGAATGGTAATAAAGTACAAGTTGATTGATGGTTATTTACTAACTTGCTCTTCTACTTTTAATTAACTAGCTTTGCATCTGTGGTTCTCATTTCATGAAAATCATGGCATTGATAACTATTTATTGTTATATTCTGTGTATGTATTTCCTTTGGTAGGATGGTGGAGAGATGGAGGTGTCAGGATCTCCTACAGAAAAGGCAATTCTTTCTTGGGCAGTGAAGGTACCCTCAATGTTTTTCCCCCATTTTTTGATTTTCTTTTTATTGGTAATGTTTTTGAAGGTGATCAACTTATCTTTTGAATCCTCGTAGCAGTTGGGAATGAAATTTGATTTTATTAGATCAAATTCGACAATTCTCCATGTCTTCCCCTTCAATTCTGAGAAAAAGCGAGGTGGTGTTGCTGTGAAATTGGTAATCATTTGATACAATTATTTTCCAAATCATCGCTCTTTTATTGTATCTTATAGCCATTGTGATGTATAACAAATCGATCCCGTGCTTTCAATCTTTACTTCTCATTTCGAATCTATTTAATCTTTATTTACTTTTCTAGTGTTGAATCATATCAGTTGAGTATTTTTCATTATCTTTAATTTGATCATCAGAAATACTGAATGTAATTTGCTATGCAGCCGGACAATTCAGTACATATACATTGGAAAGGAGCTGCAGAGATAGTTCTAGGAGCATGTACTCAATATCTTGATTCTGAAGGTCACTTGAAATCTATTGAAGAAGAGAAGGTTTGTAACAACAGCTTCATGTGATAGAAACTTTAGTGAGGGAATTAAAATTATTAAACTGAACCAGTGGAGATTAAAAAGAAAAACATTTTCTTTTGCCTGATAGCTAACCAAAGTTTTAAATCATACATAAGGCTACTACCAAATCACTTTATCCATATCAACGAGTCTTTTTAAAGTTACTCCAATGCCAACTTACGCAGTTATACATTGGGTACCATCATTTTTCCAAAAATTTAGCCACTGGCAAGTTGATAGTATTCGGAGTATTTTCCAATGGATATAAATTTATATTTATTTAAAAATTACCAGCTATTCTTCAAGAAAGGTATCGAAGACATGGCTGCTCAGAGCTTGCGCTGTGTTGCCATTGCATACAGATTGTATGATGTCGAAAAAGTTCCATCTAATGAGGAGGAATTAGATCTGTGGTCCTTGCCAGAACACCAGCTGGTCTTGCTTGCTATCGTTGGAATAAAGGTACTACACAATTTTTTTCACTGTTAAGATATGTTATAGTTGATGAAATTTGTGTGTGCCCTGTAGCTTGCATTTGTGTGGATAAGTAGGACAACAAGAAAGACTTGTTCCCGGATCAATATGCTCATAACACATTGTTGGATACGTACACCAATAACAAGAAAAACACAAGAGCAAGAATAAAAGAAAATAATTATATTATAACAGAAGGTTCTATACACAAACAAATACATGTCAACACAATGTATATTGCACACATTTGAAAGTTTCATATGTTCTCTATATACAGAATAAAAGGGATAAAAAAAGTTATTAATAAAATTAAGACAAAACAAGTGGTAGATGGTAAACAATCTAACTAAACTTATACTTCTAGACACTTTCTAGTTGATGATCTCCTATGCTTTTCATAAAAAGATTATAATTTAGAGTCAGAGTGTAAATTGTGAAAGAAAGTATTCTTGGGCATCAAGTAAGATTAAATTATCAAGATTAGTTGTTCTCATATTCTCACTTGATATGTTCTCTGCTTAAATATCACATGTTTAATGAAGATTGCAAATTTTATGGTGGAAGTATTCTTATATAAACATTTTAACATGGTATTGTTATATTGTTTTTATATGAACTGTATGCTTTGGAGCTTACTTTTGTCCGTAAGACTTTCAAATCAAGCCTTTATAATCCTTCATCTAACTACATTAATGTGAATGATTTCAGGATCCTTGTCGTCCTGGAGTCAAGGAAGCTGTGAAATTATGCACTGAAGCTGGCGTTAAGGTATTGCATAATTTTATGTTCGAGTATAGTTTTCATATTGATTAATTAGCAAGGTATTTTCATATTTAGATTTTCTGTTCATTGAAATGATAATGACAGTAATGGAATTTGGATTCTGCTTTTATAACTTTTGTGGGTGTTTAACCAAGGCAATCCAACATTGTATGTGAACTAACAGGTACGCATGGTTACCGGTGACAATCTTCAGACAGCAAAAGCAATAGCTTTGGAGTGTGGAATACTGAGGTCTGTTGAAGAGGCTGTTGATCCAAATATAATTGAAGGAAAGGCATTCCGTGAACTACCTGAAATCGAAAGGGAACAAGTTGCAAAAAGAATAACGGTATTGTTCTTTCATTGTGATTTCTTATGATATTCATTCCCTAAAAATATTCGAGAATACTATTAATTACCTACCAAGCTTTTAAGTTGCGCACATGTTTAATATATACTTTTGATATACGAGTGTTTATGTATATAGGTGATGGGGAGGTCTTCTCCTACTGACAAGTTGTTGCTTGTGCAAGCACTACGTAAAGGTGGTGAAGTTGTTGCTGTCACAGGAGATGGCACCAATGATGCTCCTGCACTTCATGAGGTCTGTATACTTCTTGGATATATACAGGTCTCGAGGCTGAAAATAAATTGAAGCTTTTATGTTTTTGTTTTCAGCTATTTTCATAAAAATGAACTTTAAGATGGATTTGACTCATGTAGAGTGAGGATACGTCTATCGCAATTTGCTTTTGTTCATAGGAGTTGTTTTCTGTTGTCGCTATAATTGCTTGTTCTAATTAGAGAGAGATATAACTATATCAAGGTCGAGCAAATGAAATACATGGTTGAAGAGATTTCATAAGTTATTTCGAAAACTTCACTCATGAAATTTTCATATATTAATTAATAAAACATGTTGATCCCTGTATACAGCTATAATCAAGGAATTTTCACATAAACAATAAAACACCTATGCATATCTCTCTATATTCAAATTAAAATGAGAGTCATACTGAAAAGAATCATTAAATAACTTAATTCATGCACGTTGAAATTTAAAACTCATCATTAAAACCCGGCGTCCATCAATTATGTTAATTTCTTTATTATAGTTGATATTGTGTTTTACTATTTTGTAATTTAGGCAGATATCGGCCTTTCTATGGGCATCCAAGGAACAGAAGTTGCAAAAGAAAGTTCTGATATTATTATCTTGGATGATAACTTTGCATCAGTAGTAAAGGTAAACTTATTAAAATTTATTATTTATTTTAAAGCTTGTGTTGGAGTTGGTGTGAGTTGGAGTTCTATGTAAAAATGGAAAATTGAGTGACATCATGATCACTAGAAAAAACACAAAATCGTATTGTTTTAAAGTTTTACATTGAAGATGTTGCTAAAATCTCTTATATTATTAACTTGTAATCTATTGGTAAAGATGTCGTAGTGTTTTTTCCTCTCTTATATGTGACACTCAAACATCAACAATATCACGGATAGTAGGAATCCGCAACTTAGAATTCTTTATCTACGTTGTCTTGTAAGTAGAGTGACACTGGTGAGACACTGTCACAAGTGAACTATGAGTCAACCCACATAATAGAGTTGTGGAATTTTCTTCCTCGCTCAATTAGAATTCGAACTCACAATTGTTATATACATTTTTTAGCCTTGGTTTCTCTAGCTTTTATTGTTCAATAGCTTCCTAAAGTTTTATTGGATTTTTAACCAATTCCTATAAATGATTTAATAGTTTCTTACTGGCCTACGCTTATTAGACTAAATTAATGTATACAATCATGAATCATCAATATGTCATTTGGTGTTATTGATAATTTTTTTCTGAAGTGTTTATAAAATTTATAATTATAAGAAGAACTTAATTGAAAAATGAAATGAAATTAACAACATTTTAAGATATAGAAACCCCTTTAAAACTCCAAATTATATAAAAATAATTTGAAAATTGATAAAACTGCGCTTATCTATTCTTAATTTTTATCATTACATTATCATCTGTGTTTATTTCACCTTTTCCGCTAGAAAAATAATTGACTCTAATTAATTTACCATGGGCAACCAACATGCCATCTTCCAAGCTGGAGTAGAGGACTCGATGTAATTTGATTTTGGCTTGAGAAGTGATAAATTTATTTCACTTAGACAGAGGCATTAGTGGATTGGTCTGATTTATAATGTGTTGCTCACTTTGTATAGGTTGTTCGTTGGGGTCGTTCTGTATATGCAAATATTCAGAAATTTATTCAGTTCCAGCTCACTGTTAATGTTGCGGCTCTTGTAATAAATGTTGTTGCAGCAATATCTTCTGGTGATGTTCCTTTAAATGCTGTACAGGTATGGTGCCCTCTTTCTTCTCTAATTTTGTTGAATTACAGTTGTATGATTCAAATTACAGATAGAGTCACAGATACTGGTTTCCAACGTAAATGCTTTTGGTTTGGTACAGCTTTTGTGGGTCAACCTTATCATGGACACACTTGGAGCTCTTGCACTGGCTACGGAACCGCCAACGGACAGCCTTATGCACAGATCACCAGTTGGCCGAAGGTTTGGTTTCATTCACTCTCTTACTTTACAGCTTAACCTGCATTCAATACTTTTAAACCTGTAGCTAAACTACTTGGGATTATAGTCACATGCATTATTCACATTTCTATCGTTTTATACTCCTTTTTATTGAAGTTTCTAAATTTTTTAAGTATAAATCACAAATTTTCTTCGCTTTCATGCTAAAGTTTAATTGAAATTAAGAAATCAAGTTTGCAAATACTCACTTGGTTTACTACGATCTTATGTTTGGCTTTCAGGGAGCCTCTTATAACAAATATCATGTGGAGGAACTTGTTCGTACAGGTAAATGTACATTTTATATTCTATGAGACTTGTCAAGTTCTTCAGAGAAACATAGGGCTGTTTAGATCCTATCATTTAATTATACATAGTTTGCCATTGCAGGCCCTCTATCAAGTCCTTGTTCTTCTGATTCTTCACTTCGGTGGTGAAAGTATTCTACGTAATGAGGATTCTACAGTCCATACCGTACAAGTGAAGAATACTTTAATTTTCAACGCATTCGTCTTTAGCCAAGTACGTAATTGTTTTCTTGTCTGGGGTTTAAGGCTTGTCGGTGATTGATGGATTGAAACCCCTCTTTATTCCCCCATTGCAATAACGTTAGATTAATTAATTGAATTCTTATCGAAGAGTAGTTTTATAATGCTTCAACTTACAGATATTCAACGAGTTCAATGCTCGAAAACCAGAAGAGATGAATGTGTTCCGGGGAGTGACCAAGAACCGTCTTTTCATGGGAATTGTTGGAATGACCTTTGTGCTTCAGGTGAATGAATAGTATATAGGCATCCATCCATCCCTCTTGTCAAATGATGTGCTACAATATTTCTGAGACTACTTACGTTAATAATTGTCAGATAATAATCATCGAGTTCCTTGGAAAATTCACAACCACTGTGAGGCTTGACTGGAAGTTGTGGCTTGCCTCTCTTACTATTGGGTTTCTAAGGTTAGTTAACGTTCTACCTTTATTTCATATGCAATTATGACTTCGCTCGCTAACTAACTCATTCATTTAACTGCCAGCTGGCCTCTTGCCATTGTTGGAAAATTCATTCCAGTTCCCAAAACACCACTGTCCCGATATTTCACCAAATCCCTCAGCAGATTGAAGAAGTCCAAGTCCCATGCAAAACTATAGGATCACGTGCACTTCATAACTCAAATCTAACAATACCAATTACTTCTTCATCTGCAATGTGGAATATACCCTTTATTCAACACAATATACATCTAATAATCTTTTTCTTCTCAAATATATCTTAAAGGAACTTGTCAAATCAAATTTATTATGTGATCAACTTGTCGAATCAAACAATAATATGTACATTTTTTAGGCTTCGATATTATCTACATAAATATGACTTCAACTAATAGTCCTTTCAAAGAAACACATGAGGATCTCAAACCATTTTGAAAATTTTAAAATAATATTTGTAATAAATTAATTAATAAAGCATTGCCTTAAAATATGAAATCCTAATTTAATGTATAGAAGATTATTAATATGCCATCATCCTTAATGTTAGCTAAAGATTTAAAATTTAAAAATATATATATATATATATTTTAAAAAGTCATCCTTAGTGGAGTGATGAATTGAATGGTGATTGGGAACTCGGGGGCGTCCAGCAGAATGGGCATTAGCCCTATTTGCTTCTGCAATACTATACTGCACATTACATGCATCATATTCCTACACTTCATCCATCATAGTCAGACAAGCGAATCATGTTCACTTCCACCTTTTCTTTCTCTCCAGATCTAAAATTGTCCCTCATCATCTCACTAACAATCAAATCAAAATGTTTTAATAAATGATTAGCTAATATGCAAGCTGATCTGAAATGGAAATTTGCATAAAAATTATCCTACTCCCAAGAATAGGTGATATACCTTTTATCACACAAAAATCCAATACATGCGATGCCACTGTATCATGGAGATATCAAACAAATACATTATCTTTAGTTTCACCACCACCACTAATTATGATGAATAAAAATGAGGCAACCGGAATTTTACAAACAAACTGTGATGAACAGAAAACGCTCTGTACACATTTGACCCTGACTTGAATAGAATAGTTCAACCCTTTTGGTGAACGCAAAAAGCCATAACAGGCGAGTAGTTTTAGGGAACCGTGACTGTCTCGGAGCATAACAGATAAATGCGCAGGTTGTTGCTAACAGTAACAAGAATAAGCAAAGTGGTTTTTGTTGGAGACATAAGGAGAGAGAAAATTGGAGGCTGAAGCAGATGAGGCTGGAACCAGTATGCGTGTTTTTCCAGAACCTATTCTCTTTCCAACTACATTCGCGTAGAACAGACCTGAAATTGCTGGTACGAACACGTCACTCTCTGCACTAACATAAAAGTCAATCACTTTCTCTAATTCAGAATCTAGGAACTTTCTCTTCTTATCCGCTGGCATAATGGCTTCCTGCACCAACCAACAACCAACAAGGAGTTCATATATACTTCCAAGTACAAACAAAACAATGATTCTAATTTGAATGATAAGAGACGGAAACAACTTATCTCACCTTTGTATACGTCTTAGGGAACAAATCCTTGAGAGAATCAAGGCTGCTATCCCACCTAGATTCAGTCACATAAACTGTGGTATCCTTGTCAAAACCAATCTGCCTCAAAAATACTGCAATCTCTTGTGCATTGTAGCAGCTTTTCTCCCCATCGTTATCACTATTTTGGCAGCCCTTCTTATCCAACATCTCAACCCTTAAGTCCACAGCTATGAATTGCCCGTCTGAATTTCGGCTTAAAGTTCTTAGTCTTTCAACAATTGAGTCAACCACTTCATGCATTTCTGGCTGCAACTCTAAACTTCCGAACATTGCTAAGCACGCAACAGAATCAGTGTCGCCTTTTTTCCCGGCCTTTCTCATGTTTATTGAAGGGAAGTAAGTTGCAAGTCTTACACTTCCCTTTGTTCTGTATATTGGCTCCACATGTTCAGCTATGTAATCTTCTGTAACCCGATTAGGGACTTTCACAGCAGCAATATTTCGTGTTGATATACGAGCAGGAAGATCCTTTACCACTCTGACCACCCCTTGCATGCTTTTCATGAACACATCAACATCATAAATGTCCTCAAAATTCCTGACATTTCAATTATATTAGTTAGGAACATCTACACCATTACACTCAAAAGTAAATCAGACTGAATTGAGAATTGAGCTCAAGAGTTGTTCATCAACTACATCTACAATTAAGTATGCTCAGATTGGCCCTTGTTTAATGGAGTGCACTAAACCATTTTCTATTTTACTTTTAGTCTACAACCACAGCGTATTAGTATGTTTTAAATAAGGGTGAGGATGGGGGTCATCAAAATGAGTCACAAGTATTAGCAAGTAAACCTTATAACAGTACAGATTATATGAGAAGTTTTCTCACCATGCTTTTCAATCATGTGGTTGATATATATATATATATATCACAAACAGATACAATCTACCTACACTCTTCATCGTGATAATTACTTCCATCACTTTTACAATGTTTCGTAATAGCAAAAAAAATCATTAATGCAAGATGTCTGGAGAATGATTAATTAAAATAAACTAGCATTACTTATTTCAAGGACCAATGATCCAAAAGCCCAAGTTTTTAAGAGAAAGAACAAGATTGGTTTCTGATAAAATTTAGACCTGTTGGGTTTTCTAGAGAGAAAACAATGGGAAAATTCCGCACCAATGAGTCATGAGCATCCCATACAAGAAAAGTCAAGACACCATTTCTAATCCAAAATCTCAAGACAATGAGTATGTGAATCTTCTTCTTTATATACCATTCTTTAGACTTAATCCTACTCAACGAGAGACCAAACTCACACTCGGAATCCTAACAAGACTCCAATTGTTTAGAAACAAAAAGGCAGGAAAATAAAATTTAGTTGGCAGTTCAGAAATAACCTAATTCATTATCAGCGTATTATTTAAATGAACAGCTTACACATATTGGTTGATATGATAACAAAAAATGACGATCAACATCAAACACACCATGCAACATCGCAAACTCATTTCAAACCACTATTGTAAAATTACCGGAGGAGAGAATCCTATATAGACTAAGCAAAGCAGAGGTTAAAATATGGACACGGGATTAAAATCAATGCTCTCATCCATAGACACCTCGGCCAAGTATATAGTCTTTTATAGAATAAAATTCAGCACTAACCTCCTGTCACCAGGTTGGCTTCCTCTGATGTCAGGTATCACAAGCGTTGCCCCCAGACTTCTGGCAACAATCACTGCATCTGCTATCTGATAACCATCACTAGAATGTTAGAGAATAAGGAAATGAGGCATATCTATCAGGATCTGGGTACATTTTTCTATTGATCGTTTGAGTACATCTAAAGCTATGGGCAACAAATAAAGCACTGACGAATATAAATGTTAGCACTGACGAATAATAACACCATTTATTTTTGTAGGAGGGGGATGGGCATTATGAAAGGGAACGTATTTTTGACGTTTGCATAACTGCTGCAAGTACTTGTATATACATAAGCAACTTCTCAATAAGTTAAGCATAATGATTGAATAAGTTACCTGAGAAATATGGTATTCCGGGCCATTGGTTAATGCAAAAGTAACAAATCCTTCAGTCTGCTCCACATCATCTGCCACCCATGACAACACAAGTGTCTAATATTTACTATTTGGTAGCATTTGTATGATTTAAGTTGTTCAACACTGTTGTGAGTCTTAAAACAAAAAACTTACCAGCAGATGGCTTAACCCAACACGGTTTTAGGTCATCCACGTCTCCCTTCCAGAGTCCTATATTCTTTCTCACATGAGTAGCATCAAACTTAGCACTCTCAAAGTTGGAATCCTCCGATACTCCCGGTAGCTTTTCCTTGTAAAGTAAAAAAGTAAAAAAAAAAATAAGAAATCAGTGTCTTTGAAAATGAGAAGAGTAAAAGTGGAAATAAGCCAGCTCTAGAAAATACACGGAACCGTATGAGAAAAGGTAGAGAGATAGAGTAGATGGGAGAAGAGTGAAATAGAGTCAGAGAGTCTGGGATTTGTTTACTTAGCTAATTAACCTATTTGGCCAGAGTTCATACTTTCTTCCAAAATTCTATCATTAGAGAAGACTAATTGTCTGACAATAGGAATTGACACTCGTAGCCAACTGGAAATTCAGATACTGAAATGTGGGCTAAATAGTTAACAATAGTTTGACAATCATTGTACAACACACGTTTCCGTGGTGAAATTGAAGAGAATGGATGAGCAGTGAAGAAGAAATGGTTGAAATATAAAGCGTTCCTGTGAGTATTTAATTGAAAATGATCTATAAAACAATTAAGGACTTCTCTCCAGGCTCAAGTTTGTGAGTGTAAACAAGGGATCTCTAAATAAGATATGAGACAAAAAAATAGAAGGGTTGTGTGGATGTTGTGGTGTGTGTGAAGTGTGAAAATGGAAATGGAAATGAACAAGTAATGGGGAAGGGAAAGAAAAATATGGAGAGAAAAAGGGGTTACTTGAAGTGAATCAAAATGGTCTCTTTTGATCATATTTCCAAGCATGACAAACATTGTAAGGGTGAGTACAGCCGCCACCACTTGTCTCAAATCCACTCCCATCTCTTCTTTCTTCTCTCTTCTGCTTCAATCCCTCACCTTTTCTATAAACCCTCTCAAAAGAGATGAAGTTGGAAGGTTGAGAGCATGGAAGATAAGAAAATTCACTGAACAAATACAAATATGCTAATGCCTTATACCAAACTTCCTCTTTCTAATTAATATTTATTAACAAAGCCTTCTACTTTTTACACCACCGACACTTCCGCTGCAAACATCAAATCTTCTCCAACATCCTTAGTTTTCCTCTCTCCACTCTCTTTTTCGGTCAAATATGTTTTTCTTATTTTTTTCAACCACTGCACAACTTTTGTTGACCCTTTAATTCTGCCTTCCACTGTATTGTTAAAATATATGAATATCAACTAATTAATTAAATGTAGACATTATTGCATATAATTTCAAAAAGTAAATCTCAGTTATTTTATACATAAATGCTTTTATTTTAAACTTCTTCCTCCATACACAATATATTTATTTATTATATTTTAATTTTATAAAGATTTAGGTTGATACCTATACTTCATTTACACGTATAAATAGTTATGGAATTGATAATTATTTACAAATGTATTTTAAAAAAATATAACTTTAGATATAGATCAATTTTTACAGGAGACGAGGGATATTCATAATAATAGAAAATATTTTAACTAACATATGGAAAAATTATATACTAGATGTTGTAAGTTATATTTACATTAAAATTGGTGGTTGGAACTGCATATTTATTTGTAGATTAATTCTCTTTTATTACATATCATGGTAGATTTAAAAAAAAAAACACCTATCTAATTGGAAAAAACTAAAAATATATAAGTTTAATCTAAATATATGCATGTAAACAATTTAAATATGGCATAATTATTTATCTGTGTATGTGGTGTGGTCAGATGTCTTAGTACAAAGATATTGGACATTACAACTTGTTCAGTTCAAACTCTGAGCTATCTACAAAGACATCTCAACTTGTTCATTCTAAAGTCTTAACCTTTTTGAAATGTGATGTTAGCATTAGTACACAGATTACTGAAGAGGCATTTGGTATTTGTTATTTTCATATTGGTAGGTAAGAAAGTGAGTTTGCTGCAAATCATAAAGAGCACTGTTTTTGGTGTAAACAATGTGCAGTGAGTTATTGAGAATGAGTGCAACCTACAAACAACACAGTAGTGAAACAAACACATAATCATTCAATTGATTAGTGATTTAGACCATGTTGCCTTTTTCTTTTACAAATATAGATATACATTATGGAAGAAAAGAATCAATTTGCCTTTTATCATCACAACTTGGGTTCTTTATATATATAAAAAAATGAAAAAACAGACTTTTTGAATGGGCAGAGGAATAAAATGTGATATCAAATGATAAAAATTGTTGAGAAAAGTACACTGCATCCCTTAATTAAAGTGTGAAGTTCAATTTTCAATCTAGATGTGACATTATAATTGAACATATAATTTTATCATTGAGTATCAATACAAAAATAAGTATATACTTATAACCTCATAAATGTAATGATTTGGAGTGAAGGTGAAATAACAGTGAAGAGATGGGGTTAGATGACATGTCCTAATATAATGCTTAATTGCTGTTTATTGTGACAGATTTGTGTTAAAATGTTGTGTAGGCAATTACTTCCACCAGGATTTTGATTCTTTTAATTAATAATATTTCTTTCTTTTTAAAAGATTTAGGTATTGCCTCGTAATGGACACAGTGGACTCGATTTTTCTAAAATGGTAAAAATTATAGAGCATGTTTTGTATTCAATTGTATATCTGTTTCTGAAATTAAATTTGGATATTGACAAAGAAAACTTATTCAATATTTTCAATATACACAATCACAGTGTGAAGAAAAGAAACAAATAAACATATAATAAACATGGGAAGAAAGAGGTAATTTGTCATATTGTCTATAAGTAAAAGACTACATAAAAATAAGATACATACCTCTTAAAATTTTAGAGAACAGGATATAATTATAATAAAAAAAAATATAATATGCGTAATTTTAATATTATTTAATAATAAAAAAATAACTTTTTTACAAATTAAAATGCGTAATTTTATTATTATTTAATAATAATAAAAATTCTCACATGATTTTTTGTAAATTAAAAAAAATCATATAATATGATAAATACATTTATTTATTATTAAAAACAAAAAATAGAAAAGGAAAATAAAGTAATCATGTTAACCTACAGACAGAGGGAAGGATTTGACTATGCCCTGAACCGCGGCTGGAATGTGATAATACATTAATTTAAAAGATCAAAATCTAGATCTGTCTATTTATTTATTTTTTGGTATTTTTAGTGTTGCTTTTTACTAAAAACAAGTTTTATTTTTATAATTTTCGTAATAAAAATAGCAATCAAAATTATTGAAATAACATTATAATTTTAATTAACAGATGGTAGTATCAAAAGAAGTCTAAATTTTGTCTAATGATTATCAGTGAAGAAGATAATGGAGGGTGGAGGAGGGTAAGCAGTCAGATCAAATGATGATTAGCATAGCAGTAATTGTATTAATTACTATTATTATTGCTGCTAATACTTTGTGCAAGGCTCTCGGATCTCGTGGATGGCGTAAAGTACATTACTTTGATTCATTCAACAACCCAAATGAACCAAATTTAAGGTACAAACATCATAACCTATTTAGCAGCAAAGATTCAAATATAATTAAAACAAGTACAACACTGCTACTATTGTTGTTACTATTAAATATTAGCTAATTTTGCATTGGATTGGTGGTGAGACAAGGAGCAAAATGCATGCTGCAAAACCTATAGCATGATACGATAACTAGGCCTTTGTGGTTGTTGTCCGTGGATTAGCATCTGATAACTGATTAATAACATCTCTCATTTTGGGTCTCTTGTGTGGATCCTTCTCAGTACATCTCAAAGCAACCATAAGCACTTTGGTAACGTTTTCCATTATATGGGTATCTACACATTCCGCTGAAAGGAAAGAATCAACAATTTGACGAATTTCTCCTGTTTCATTCCACACAGACCTAACCCAATCCACCACAACACCACCCTCCAAGTACGAAGGATCTGCGGCTGCCTTCTTTCTGGTTATCAGCTCAAGCAGAACAACCCCGTAACTGTACACATCAGACTCCCTACTATTTGTTGTTGTATAAGCATTCTCTGTCCATGTCACAAACAAGCCAATGTAAACTTGTTACTTAATCCATAACAACATTTGTTAAATCTGATTTGTAAAGGAAACAAATATCCAATCAATAATAATTTACCTGGAGCAATATAACCAATTGTACCCGGCACAAAAACGGAAGTATTTGAAGCAGGAGAAGAGTGTTCCAGAAGTTTGGCAATTCCAAAGTCAGCAATGTGAGGCTCCATATCAGAGTCTAGAAGTATATTGCTGGGCTTGATGTCTCGGTGCACTATGGGAGGGTCACAGTCATAGTGGAGATAAGCCAATCCATGAGCAATTCCAACTGCTATCTTATACCGGACATTCCACTCTAACGTTGGTGCTGGTGTCCTTTCATGCAAAACGTCATGGAGACTTCCATTTGCCATGTAGCTGTACAAAATTAGACCACACTCTTTTCTCAACCAAAAGTCTTCCAATTTCACCAGATTTCTATGCCTAATTTTCCCGAGGGTATTAATTTCTCTGACCATGCTCAAGTTCTTACCTTTGCTCGCAGCAAATCCTATCTTTTTCACAGCAAAAGCTTTGTCTGGACCTATCAGAGCTTTGTAAACAATTCCATGGGCTCCTCTACCAATAATATACCGATCATTTAGGTTCTCTGTAGCCTCCATGACTTTGTTAAGAAGGGATGAAGAACCCTGTTCAGAAGAGATAAAGTTTTCCTGCTTGACTGTTCTGCTATAAACAACAATACAAACTAGTCCCGGCAACAACAAAATAACAAATATGGCGCATCCAAGAGCTATCATCACAATTTGAACTTTACTCAAGCCTTTCTGTTCAGTAGATTTGTCATCGCATGATTTTATAGAGCTTCTTTCGGGGCAAGCCAAGCCATCTGACACTGAACATCTGATGCATAGGCCAGGATTGCCCTGGAATGATGACGAGGGAGAATTAAGCAACTTCATCAGCGTCTTTGGTACAAGACCACGAAAAGAATTGTATGAAATATTGAGTTCCACTAAGGAGATGAGATCACCAAGAACTTCTATGCTTCCTGTCAAATTGTTCTCAGACAGATCCAGTGTTCGCAACATTTTCAGGTTCCTAATCTCTACAGGAATTTCACCTGTCAACAAATTTGAACTTAGATTCAAACCATAGATCATTTCCTGCATTGCTCCAATCGATTTGGGAATTTTGCCTCCAAACAGATTGCCACCAAGTTGTAGCTCAGAAATCATTTTAAACTCCGACAGAAAAGATGGGAGGCCCCCACTAAAGTGATTCTCGCTCAAAATTAATGTGGTTAGCCTTGTCCAGCTCTGCAGACTTGATGGCAATGAACCATTTAGGAAATTGAACCCGGCATCAAAGCTGTCCATTTTGGTGCACTTTGATAGCTGAGAGGGCAAAGGACCTTCTAGGTTGTTGTGAGCGAGATTCAAAGTCCGAAGATTCACTAGGTTCCCTAGCTCTGAGGGTATGGGCCCTGTAAATTTGTTCATGGACAAAATTAAGTCAGTTATACCTCTGCAGTTTCCCAAACTTGATGGAATTGCTCCATGAATTTTGTTGTTGCCAACATCCATATAAACAAGATTTTGGCTGCTCTTAAAATGAGGAAGAGGCCCGGTAAAATTATTCTGTTTGAGGATTAATCTTGTAAGGGTTGTACAGCTCCCAACATCAGGAGGTATGCTACCTTGAAGCTGATTGATGCCCAAATTCAGGATGTTTAACTTCTTTCCAAAACACAGATTTGGTGGGATGTTGCCAGTGAATTTATTACTTGTGAAGTCCAATAGAACTAAGCTGCTGTTAATTCCCAAGCTTTGAGGTATGACACCAGAAAACTGGTTGTTAAACAACGAGATGTTTTTCAGCTGCCTGAGCTCTGCAATCTCCAATGGCAATTCTCCAGAAAGACTGTTATTATACAGATGCAGATACTGAAGACCTTTAATCTTCCAGATGCTGAGTGGAATTTCACCAGTCAATTGATTTGAAAAGAGTTCCAAATCCACCAGTTTTCTTAGTTTTCCCAATTCACTTGGAATGTGTCCCTCAAGTCGATTGGAATACAGTTGTAACTCTGTCAGAGACTTGCAGTTGCCAACTTCTGGAGGTATTTTTCCAGATAAATGGTTTTGTGGAAGGTATAGAATAGAAAGCTCGGTCAGTAGGCCAATGGTGGGCGGAATATTCCCAACCAAATTGCAGTTCACGGCAACAAGTTCCGATAAACTACTACAGTTCCCCAGGCTTGAGGGAAGGCCCCCACTAAAGTCATTGAATGAGAGATCCAAAACTACTAAATTTTTACATCTACTGGAATCCAAAGAAATTGTACCCGTGAGTCTATTGCTGGCGACATCAAAATAAGCTAGATGCTTGAGATTATTTAGAGTCTGAGGCAGGATACCCTCCAACTGATTCCTATCCAAAAACAATTCTTGTAAGTTACTGCAATTCCCAATGGATGAAGGAATTGTCCCAGACAGCTGGTTACTCTGAAGATACAACTGCAGGAGCTCAGACATGTTCCCAATACTTGTGGGGATGGACCCGTTTAAAATGTTAAATGATAGATCAACCAAATGCAGTCTAGGGATTTGAGTCAAGGAATGTGGAATTTCACCAGATAGCTGATTGTGAGCAAGGCTGAGAAACCGGAGGCTGTGCAAGTTTTTGAGTGAGTGAGGTATTGGGCCATTAAGGTTGTTATCTGTAAGGTCTAAGTAGTGTAGGCGAGAAAGATTTCCAATTTCAGGACCCAATTGACCAGAAATGTGATAACCTGTGAGGTTAAGGTAGAGGACATGGTGGGCATGGTCACATTGAACTCCTACCCAAGAGGAACATGGAGTGGAGTGAGAGGGAAGCCAGGTGGTCTTTATGGAAGGTGGCAGGGAAGTCCAACGGCGCATGAGTGACAACAGGGTGAGCCCATCGGAGGTGAGTGCAGAGACAGCATAAAGGAAGCAAGAGAAGAGAAGAAGCCACCTGGTGAAGATGGTGGAATGCATTGGTTTGGAGGTAGAGAAGCATAAAGGCCTAACCTTGGTGAAGCACCGTCGCTGCAGTGGGAAATGAAGTAATGGTTGAATGTGGGAGGACAAAAGCAAGGGTCATTTATTGTTGTCAGAAACAAATAAATGGTCTCTCTGTTGCATTCGAGCTTTCACATTGACGTGTTGGAATGTTGGAGTTTGAACTTTTGACCTCTGAATGAGAGAGAGAAGAGAAGAACGGGAGTGGTCTCTGATGTGTTTGCCACAGGTAAGTGGAATGGTATTCACATTCACGTACTCATATAATAATAACCATGATAATATTCTTTTTTCATTTTGGCTAGCCAGCTAGTAATGTATGGATAACATATTTTTTATATAAGCTAAATCCTCATCGACTTTAAATATATTTAATATTATTATTGTTCTTATATGGATCGAAAAAATAGTAAATCTTGCGGTCTCTTTGTCGATATGTGGTCATTTCTCCGATAGGTTCTTTTAATTCAGTATCCAAAGGAGTAAATATTGGTATCGAATGTACTTTTATCAAGTGAAGCACCTTATGTACATAAATGAGCCAAAACATTATTTAGGATTTATTTGAATTGTCGCAATTCTTTAAGTGAATTTTTTAAGATATTTAATTAAACATTAATTAAGACTAATTTTATTTGTCCTTTCTCAAGTATTTGACATAATACTTTGATATTATTTTAGCAGGTGTATGATCTTAGTTAAATACATATCAATTATGTATAGTAAACTAGTCCCTAAATTCGATAGACTTGCCTATGAGAGTCTTGAGTTTTTTGAAGTAATTTTAACTTTTTTTTTTTACTAAAATGTTCTCGATAATTACTTGTTCTATGATGAATTGAGATATATTTGTTTATTTCGTCTACTAGCTTCTGGACTCAAACATGTATGTGAAGAGTTTTAAGTTAAGTTTCCGAACTCAAGACCATATGTGAAAGAGATTTAAGTTTAGGATTTTGATGTATACTTCCTAGATTTGTGTGAAGTATTGTAAGGTATGTTGTTTAATGATTAGTTAGAATCTAAATATAAACAAAAAATACCTAAATTTGATGGATTAAATATAAACAAAACTGAAACCAATTTAATATTATTAAAAAATAATTTTATTGTACTTAAAATTGTAAAAATTTGGTATGAACCGGATAAGATGGATATGATATCTAGGATTATCCCACTTACCAACCATCTATAGAATCTAAGTCATAAATAACTATCTTATGTTACTAGATTCAAGATTCCATATACAGTGATTACTTGAATAAGCACAAAAACTTATAGTTTCATTTTATACAGAGTACCTATTTTATCTTATATTTATTCACTTATTAATATTTTAAATATAAATACATCTTCGTGTTCTAGTGACCAGTAGAAGAATCTTTTGAAGGTGACATTACCTTTAACAAACCTTTAACTTGGTCAAAACATCTCGGAAAATTACAGCGTATATTAAAAATGAATATAAAATCAAGGTATTTTCTTATATTTGATAATATGAGGTTTCCAGAGAAATGATAATTATGAAGAGCCACGAGGTGATGACCTTTAGCCAAACTTGTTAAAATCGGAACGGAATAACCTCTCTGTGACAAAGCCAAAGCCAAAGTGAGTATAGTTTGGGTTGGTGGGATTCTAATTTTTTAAAATTGAAATTTTAATCAATTATGTATTGGATTTTATAAAATAAATTTAAAAAAGGTAAGATATTTTTCCTTGGAATCAGCATTGACGAATCATATTGCGTTTTCGTTCTTTCCACGCCCCTCAATCCCGCATAGCGCAAGATGAATAAAGACCAAAAGAGTGTAAGAATTTAGACCTTAGTTTCCATGAATCAACCTCCACGCTTATATTCTTCGTTTTTATTGTTGCCAAATACGAAGTAACCCGTTATTAAGGTCAGATTTTGGGAATTCTTCTCTTTCACACCTACTTTCTAATTTGTATGAAATAGGAATGCTTTCAATTATCAATTATGATCTTGTTAGTGGATTCAATTGTGAATTTTTCCGTGCTGCCTGATTCAGTTAGTTTTTAAGTCAATTTCTCATTTCTTTTTCTCTGGAGCAAACAAACTGATACCCGAGTCATCTGGGAAAGCTGATTAGATGAAGAGGGCAATTTTTTTGTCTTTAACCATTCTCTAGCATGTGACATGTCAACTGCTTCCATGTCTCTAGTTAGATTTTCCTTTACACATTTTTTTAAATCAAATATTAGTTAGTTTAAGTATACATCTTAGAATGCATAACCTTTTTATCAGTACCAGATGTTGTTCGTTCCTACCGTTTAATTTTCATTTCTTTTGCTTCATTTGCTGCGAGCTGAAATACATACACATACCATTAAAAAGGGGAGATTTGGTTTTTATTGTGCCTTTCAAAACAAGCAAGGTCTGCCAACAAAAATCTGATAATTCTTGTGTTTTCGAATAACGTAAATCGAGAATATGCTTCAAATTTGTTACAGAGGCAAGCTTAGGAACCTTTTTCTTATGCTAGCATGGATCTTAGTGATCTTAACAAAGTCTGGGAAATCAAGCCGCTAAGAAGAATTGGAGAAGATGAAGCTAGGAAGATTCTTGAAAAGGTAGCTAAGCAGGTTCAACCAATAATGCGAAAAAGAAAATGGAAAGTCAATGTTCTTTCTGAATTCTGGTACTTGATTATATGCTTCCCTTCATTTCATTTTTTTAATGCTATGTACTCGTGTTAGTATTAGTTTTCTAAAACTTTAGTGTGCAGCCCTGCCAATCCATCGCTTTTAGGGCTAAATATAGGACCAGGTGCAGAAATAAAGATAAGACTGCGGAGGCCTAACTGCGAGTGGGATTTCTTCCCTTATGAGCAGATTCTTGATACCATGTTGCACGAGCTTTGCCATAATGAACATGGTCCCCATAATGCTCAGTTTTATAACCTTTTGGATGAAATCAGAAGGGTAATGTTGTGTTGCTCTCTATCAATTTATATTTGCTAGTGTTGTCTACACTTAACTGTGAATGCATTCTTCTACCTCCTTAAACTTTTACTGTTTCACATGTGCTTTGTAATGGTATACATTCACCTTGTGTAGTACACTATATTCGTAATGCATGTGTGGTTTAGTAGATGCTAGAATTAGTGTCTCAGTGGAGGCACAGCTACATACACATGCAGCAAAAGAATTTGGGAACTGTGAGACTATTGTTACCCCGAGTCCTAAAATCTAGCATAAACTTATGCTTCAAAGTTATCCTGGTAAATAATTGAATATTTCATGTATTGATGAAATTTAAAATGAAGACTCGTCAGATACACTGTCTAAATAAAAGGTGGAATCCTTATTTTCACATGATGTGCTGATTATAGTTTATGAATTAGGATATTGTTTCTGTTGACTTGCTATCTTTGTATATCTACGCACATCCTTATTGGCACTGGTCATAGACAATTGGTATTTTTAGTTCAAACCCTATTCTACTGTAGGAATGTGAGGAACTGATGGTCAAAGGGATTAGTGGCACTGGGAAAGGATTTGACCTTTATGGGAGACGTCTGGGTGGGTCCTCCCAGCAACCACATGTGTCATCACTTCGCCAGACTACATTGGCAGCTGCTGAAAGCAGAGCACGTCATAGAGCTTTGCTGCCTTCTGGACCTCAGTATTTAGGTGGTGATAAAAATATTAAGTCTTCTCTGAGTCCAATACAAGCTGCTGCCATGGCTGCTGAAAGGAGACTGCACGATGACATGTGGTGTGGGTCAAAGTCTCAAGGGAGTGAGCCTTATATAAGGGACAATGCAAGTTCTAGTGGACCCTCTGCAAGATCTATTCGAACTTCAGGTATTCAATCTGCAACAGCCAAGGAAACATTTGAGGGAGCAAGATGGCAGTGCAACACTTGCACTTTGTTAAATAAGGTACGATTTGTTATGCTTGTATAATAATGACATTGCTAGATTGTATAATAATGTGCCATCACTTGATTTCTATAATATAAGAATCGGGTCAATAATGTTTAAACCTGTACACTTGTAGGAGAAATTGTACTTAGACCAACTTTGAAAAGCATATTAAGTTGAGATTATCTGAAAAAATGCGTGAGCGTTATAGAGGAGTTTCCATGCTTTGTAGCATCCCCAACCGTCCCAAAAACACATTGATCTAGTGTTTGTTGGTTATGTTAACTCACTGCAAAGGGACCAAAATCTGTGTCTGCTGAGGTCTTTTGTCTTATTAATAAGAATATTATTATTTGACAATTCTGTATTTGATTGGAAAACTGCTCTTGCATGCATTGAATACAAATTACTTCTGATGGTTTGGTGTATTGCAGCCATTAGCATTGGTATGCGAAGCCTGTGGAACAGAGATGCAGAAAGATGTTTCCAAGTTCAAAGTTTGGTCTTGCAAATTTTGTACTCTGGAAAACGGGGTTGAGGTTGATAGATGCTTATGTTGTGGAGAATGGAGATATTCATATGGCCCACCGGTTTCCATCCGTGGGCCTTACATTGGCACCTAGCGGGACCAAAGGCAATCAATCATTGTAACTATTTTGTGATGTAATCACAACATTTTAGCATAATAATGCATATGCGAGTTGAAGTTTTCGTGAGAAATTGGAAAATAAAATAAAAATCAGAAGTAACGGCTATAATGTTTGTCACCGTCCTATTCATAATTTTATGGTAAATTAAACTTTATTTATAATATACAAAATAATATTATTGTTTGCTTTATATTTTTATTTTCTAAAATAAGATGATTATACTTGTAGGGTCATAATTTAATTATTGATATATTTGAGGTCGTACAAGTGTATGCCTTATCGCACATGATCATAAGTGAGAAATATTTTTTTTATTATTTTTTGTTCTTTATGGAATTGACCTAGAATTTCCTGAAGTGGAATGTAATTAAACCCTAAACCTTTGATCAAACTATGTCTTTTTTTTTCTACTAAGCATCGAATTCAAATCTACTTGTAGACCATAGATATGAAATTTTATGTGTGTATTTTCTGTGGTTTGTCAATATCTATATATATTTTTGGAATTGAGTTCTTTTTAATAAATAAGAATTATAATAATCAATAATCAAATATTTTTTATATAAATAATTATAGTAAAAATATCATTAATTATAAAAAATATTTTATTATATCATAATTGATTGAATTAGGTACTGCTGTGACGGTAGGTAAAGTTTTATGTTTTTTGTTTATATGATTTACAGTAATGTAGTTGTTAGCTTCGTGTTCCAACCGAAAATATTAGTCCTTTACGTGAGAGAACTTATATATGCTAAAGTACCAATCAAGTAACTCGTTTTATTCATGTGGGCTTCCTAGCATTATCATTCCTTTCAAGAGTCCATGACGATTTCTCTCTGTTGAATAATCTTGCTTTGAACATTGGAGGTGAAGGTTTCTTAAAAAGTGGAATAGTATGCATTAGATAAAACGATTTCTTTTTTCTACAAAACCAAATCCAGAAGAAAGGAAAAATATCTAATTAAAGAAAACATATAAAACTTCAACAATCTTTAACAGTTAATTATTTCGGCTGTGCGCTGCCGTTGCAATTTCAATCGATACAAGGATATTCTTTCTTCAGTAGTTACAAGAATAAAAATAAAATTCAATCTAACTAAATATCACATGTTCCTACAATAACGACGCTGGATTTTATAACTACAATCGATAATGTATAACAACATATAAAAAGAATATTCTTTTTATATACAATTTTTTACAATTTTACTCAATAAATAAATAATTTTAAATTTAAATAAATATTCAATATAAAAGAACCTTATACACAATAAAAATATTTACTTACTTAGAAAAGTTATTTATTTGTATAATCACCTTTAATAAAAGTCCTTTTACAATTTAATAATATATTTTTATTTCAATGATAACAGTGTGTAGATTATTTATGCTAAAATAAATAAAAAATATATTTTATTTATTTAATAAAATAAACAATTGAGCCATTTCTCTTTATTTTAAAATAAATAAATATTTTCTAGATAATAAAAATATATGTATATATATATATTAAATTTAATTTTTTTAAATTTTTTAATTTAGTGCTTATAAAAGTAATAAAATTATATTTAATATAATAAAAAATGTAAATACACATGTTTTTGCTAGTTATTATAATATAAATATGATTAACATATTATATGAAAAATTCAAAATCTTGAAATTACTCACACCCACGAATCAAATTATCACTTTGGGGAATCTTCAAGCACGTGCCGCGTGTCTATCTATAAGCTTATATATATGACAAGACAATCTCAACAATTTCGAGTATATCATTTAACTTATTTTAGTTCCATCCAAAAATTTGGCCCATCTATCACTGCTCCCATGATTAGTTTCGGAATATGTTTCTTTAAAATTCTATAACTTTCCGAAATAAAAGCCAATATAAAAAAGTGTTCTTAAAAGAATTAGATAAAAAATACAGAATTATGAATATTATCTTTTATTGTCTAATTTGCGGTCTCACTCAAGAACACAATATGGTAATATTGACTTTTATCGACAAGGTTCAAATGTCAGACTTTACTTTAAAGAAACATGTCTCATTTGATTTAATATTTTTACAGAGTTAAGTATAGGTGACCATTTTTTCATAACATTATACATCAGAAAGTTTAAATTCTCGAGAGAATTATCCTACCTACTGTCATATTATATCTTAAACAAAGATGGTCCACGAAGAAAAAAAAAAAGCTTGTAAGGAAAGTCAATAAACTTATATCTTCACGAAACTGAGTTTTTGAAAATTAAATCCTGTTTAAACTTCCACCATGCCATAAGAAATTTTAATGAACTAACTTTATCGAGAGTAGACAGTAAAATATTAAATTATTATTTAAATTTGAAACTTTAGAAAAATAAAAAAGTTATGTATAATATATAGAGTGATGAGCTTATAAAATATGATTTATTTTGGATCTAAAGCGGTGACATAAAGAAATAGGTTTAGTAAATCTGATTAGTTAAGAAGTGTATTAGAACGTGGTTTTGATATGTAATTAAGGAATGAATGAATGATATAATGAATAGGAGAGGACACGTGGAGGCGGAAGGAGAAAGAAAGACATTGAGATCGATGAGAGAGAGAGAGAGAGAAGAGAGAGAAAGGATATTTCGCAGAAGGTTCGGAGGTGTGACTGCTGACTTGCCAGGCACAGCGTAGGTGCCGGCCATCGAACGCGAACAGGAAATGATTTGAATGGTGTGGTATCACATCGTCGTTGCCATTTCTGAGTTTGGTCCTTTGCTCCTTCTTCTTCACTCATCATCACATCCCTAGATTCAAGCATTCCACCACTCTCTCTTCTCTTTCTCACTGCTCCTCTTGCTGGATCTGTGCTCTCCTCTCCTCTGCTTAGCTCATGGGTCCGGTGGAGGAGAAGATAGACCGCGATCCCTTCGACAACCTCGACGACGATGACCACACTCCCTTCGCCTCTTCCCCTTCCGCCTCCAAGGTCCGTCCCTTCAATTTCGAGACCAACGTCGTCGATTTCCGGACCTCCTCCGCCTTCAACATTAGACGCATCAGCAGGAGTATATATTTCGTCTTGATTAAGGCCAAGATCAACATCTTGCTTCCCTTTGGTCCATTCGCCATTTTACTTCACTATCTTACCGGTCACCATGGATGGGTCTTCTTCTTCACCTTATTGGGTATTACTCCTTTGGCCGAACGTCTCGGTTATGCCACCGAGTAAGTTTCACGCCTCCACTCAAATCTATGCTAATCTAATCTAATCCCATTTATTCTCTCTCCTATCTAATCTAATCTCTAACACGCTCTCCTAATCCTTGATCCAGGCAGCTTGCCTTCTTCACGGGACCAACAGGTAAACTTCTATAAAAGTAACTAGTGTTGTATATATTATCTATAAGCTAAGGTTGCATTTTAGTCATAAATACAACAGGACCTAGCTACTTACATCATCTTTTCACTATGTTCAATAACGCATCATGCTTTACCATTCATTGATGACATAAAATGGTATTTGTTGAGAACGAGTAACGCGTGCCGTTAACGTAACACCATCCTTTGTCGTATTTATTCCCTTTTCTGTATAGGCCTTGTATCGAAGTAGATGGAATGAATACGTGTCAATTGAACTGACTTCTTTTGGTATGCGCAGTTGGGGGTCTGCTTAATGCCACATTTGGCAATGCAACTGAAATGATTATATCAATTTACGCATTGAAAAGCAATATGATAAGGGTTGTTCAGCAATCTTTACTTGGTTCTATCCTGTCGAATATGCTTCTAGTTCTTGGCTGTGCTTTCTTTACTGGTGGCATTGCCCACTACAAAAAAGTACAGGTTTTTGATAAGGTACGTTTCATGACCTTAGTGAAAATTAGTGCACGTAATTTTTTCTTCGTGTTTTGTCTCCTCCTGCCGTCACGGACTTCACATTTTAGTTTGCCTTTGCAACAGGCGGCTGCCGTTGTCAATTCTGGGTTACTCTTAATGGCTGTAATGGGAATCCTGTTTCCTGCTGTGCTTTACTTTACTCACTCAGAAGTTCATCAAGGGAAGTCAGTGTTGTCTCTATCAAGATTTAGCAGCTGCATAATGCTGGTGGCATATGCAGGCTACCTTTTCTTTCAACTTAGAAGTCAGCAAAATGTTTATAGTCCAGTTAACGAGGTTAGTTCTTTTGCCCCATTTTTGAAAACTTTTTTGCTTTTTCTCTCATGTTTATGATGTATAATTATCATGACATGCACCATGTGATGTGGTTGGGGTGAAACCCGTCTATGTTTTTTTATCGTTGTCTTTCTTATGAGAATACGCTGCGTAGTGGCGATTAGATATTTTGAGTTTTCAACTATTTAAGGAAATAAATAAGTATTTGGCACCTGTTAATTGTCACAACTATGGTCGTTTACTTAATCATCCAGTCATTGTAATTTACCTGTGTTAACTAGTATTACACATTTACCGGTAGACCCTTATTATACAGGTTAAAGTCTTAAAACCTTCAACATACATACGAGTTTGAGTTTAGTGGACGAAAGATATATACACGTGAAGAAAGAAAATTGTTTTGTTTCAATTGCTAGACCCAAATATTTTATTTAATTAAGCATTTTACTAAAAGTGTGGAAAATACTTTAAAAAATGAAGAACTGGGAGAGATGACTACATTGCCATGGTGTGAAGTTTAGCTCCTCAGTCAAATTTTGGTAGACTCCCGAAGAAAATGGGAAACACAGCCACAACCATTATTTTTGTTTCATCAAAGCAGACTCGTTAAATCTAATTGGTGTGACCGAACTTCCTTTGCAACTTGCACGATGCAGTGGCAGAGCTTGTATAATAAAGTCTAAAATTATTGGAAGGGTCAAATAATAAATTTTATAATGTTGAAATTAAATGAAACTGTTATGATAATATCATACCTTATGGGTGATTTTAAGCATTTCATTATACTATTCAAATATTAACAATTTTCTTATCAATTTCTTTTTATGTTATTAAAATATCTTTTAATTTATTATTATTATTAATACTTTCCAATTTTTGTTTTTTATGACTTCTATTTCTTTGTTTGCTACTGGATAAAAACATTAGAGAACTTCTTTGTATCATTTTCTTATGAAAATTGTCAGAAGTATTAAATATTTTATGCAAAACAAAATTTGTATGAGAATAAGAAAAACAAATGTTATGATTTTTTTAACAAATTTTACTCCAAAATCTTAGCAAAGTTTTCTGAAATTCTGTGTTGAAAAAAATTGTGTGAAAAATCCACATGCAAGACATATTTATATGTTTAAGTCACATTATGTAAGTTTCCTTGTATACGACGAGGATATGAAGGTTTTGCAAAAAATTAGTTTGACAAGGCAATAATGGTTTGAAAAGGAAATTAACTAATAAAATACTTAACATGGGAAAAGTGTTATTAATGTTTAAAATCATTCAAAAAGAGTTAATGCTATCAAAAGATAATATTTACAGTAAAATATAATGTAAAATTTTCTGTAATAGTAGTAATTTACAGTAAAATTTACAGTCTTTTCTGTTTTTCACCCCTCGGGTGGGGGTTTAATTTTTTTTTTCTAATGTTGATTAGAATATTAGATGATTACATATATTTCAAAATATCAAAGAATTTACTTCAGTAAATTGTTTCCTATTGAATGCATTTTTCTATATGATTCAACATTGCATTTGCACATAATCTTCTTACTTTATAATGTAGGAAGGAGAGAATGGTGAAAATTCTGATGAGGAAGAAGAACTTGAATTAAGTCAATGGGAGGCAATAACCTGGCTTGCTATTTTGACAGCATGGGTATCTATATTGTCTGGATACCTTGTGGATGCCATACAGGTATAGCTATATCATTTTGGAACTTCTTGATCATTAGTTACTATTATTGTATATTCTCTTGGAATCCTGAGTTTGAGCCTTTATATTTTTTTCTTAATTATGCTTTCATTTTATTTGTTAATTTCTTTCGGCAAGGTGCTCTAATACAAGAATTTGCAAGATGATTACAAAAAAGATTCTTACCATGCTATATAACGCCTTGATGTTTGATGTTCATTTTTAGAGCCATAAATAGAAAACTAAGTTACTAATCCAAGAATCATTTGGTGACAGCTCAAGGGTGATAAACATTTGACCTTTAAGTAACATATTGGAGGAAGGTAACAGATAATAAAGGTGTAATCTCATCTGAAAAAGATGTCTAATAAAATTAGAAAAATTGCTAAAGCAATATTGGTGAATCAAAAGACTTTGGACCAATAGATAATGATTCTTGGTGGTGGAATGCGAGTATTTAATAGAATCTAAGGAACAAAATGGAGTGTTTAAAGTTCTTACACTCGTGCAACTACTACTACTCAATAGCGGCATGAAGTGGCCACCCTTAAAATGGTTGTAGCAGGATAGTATATATATATATATATATATAGTTTCTACTTATTATAATTCTATTGATATGTGCTTTTAAAGATGAATGTTGATCCCAAGCTTTGTTTCAGCATCTTCTTAAAAATAGATCTTCATCTTTATTGCATTAGACACTCGAAAAGGAAACTTCTAATCTGATTGATTTCAACGCTCTATGCATCAGCCTCTGCCTTTAGAAACATTTCAAAAAATATTCACAATATATAACAATTAAAGAATATATCTCATTAATCATACAATAAAGAGTTTCCTTAAGGATATATCTTATGGTCGTTGAAATTGAATTCATTTCAAAACATAGGTTTGTGTTCGTCAGAACTAATCTTTAGTAAAAAGACATTTAAGTATTTTTATCTAGAAATAAAAGGATTGTTACGGCTTAATTACATTTGTAATTAAAGACTTAGGATAGAAACTGCAATAGAACCGTAGATCGTTTATCGGTTCAGGACGATATGAACTTCTATTTAACTTAATTTCCATCTGCACATAAAACCACTTTGTTAGTATATATATCATACCTTATAGTGTTTGTCATTGTCAAAATCTGATGAACTATTTATATACATAAGATCATCTAGTGGGGTCTTATTAGTGTCTCAACAATCTTCCCCTTTTTGATGATAACAAAAGCTATAAGTTACCAAAAGCGTCAAGAACAACAGGAAGCAACATGTATTATGTTCATGTGTTTTGTGTATAGATATAATCAAGTAAGCACAATAAAACAAAGTGGTTCAACTAATGTAAATGCAAGACAGAAAAACGAAACAACATAAACAAAGATTCACAAAAGCAAAACTATTATATTGCTCTACTGGCCTAAGAAAGTAAAGTTGGTCATCAAACGTCCTTTCGCTCTGAATGTGAGGGACTTCACTATTATATTCATAAGACGAAGAAGCACTTAGAGAGTGCCTTCCTGATTTCCATACCACACTGCAATGGTTTCATCTTCATACAATATCCTATCAAACCATGCTTTTCTTTGTAAACATAACTCCAGTCCCTAGGAGTAACCTTGGGAGCAGATTTGGGCTTCATGGGAGAGGGAGTTGCAATCTCCATAAGTTTCCTAAAGTTGAGTGCAGGCAGATGAGGGCATATGATGTCAGGGTAAACTTAAAACTCGATGTCCTTAGATGTCTTCAGGGTAGGAGGAATGACAAACATGTGACTCTTGATAAAGGGTTGAATCATAATGTTGTCAATCTTCAACATGTTGTCCAGAGGAGCATTGTATCCATCAACCAAAGGTGATAAAGATCTCAACTCGTAATCGATGGGCCAAAGTCTCAAAGAACTGTCTGGCTTGCCTGTCTTGATCAATCTTGAGGTGGCTGGTTGAGGTTTGGTTGGGCCAAGGAGTCTAGGAAGGTCTAGGAGACAGACTGGCCGTTGCCATGTTGGAGGGTCTAACTTGACAATGGCATGGTCTGGTAGGCTAAGGAATTCAGGTGAGGGTTGGAAGGTTGAATATGGTTGAAGAGGCTAGATGTTACATGTGATAGTCTCGTATGAAGAGAAGGTATGAGATGCAGATTTGTTTGGATGGTAGATCCAGGGCTTACCACCAGGCAAAAAGCTAAAGCTTGTAGTGTGGGTGCAACTCTATCTATTTAAGAACGTAATAGCCCAAACACTACAATTTGATTGTGATTTGGCCCATCTGGCATCGGCCAATAAGACAATTGATGCCATCTACAACACTTTAGATGATAGATAATGGTAAAGTTGTTAATCTTGATGTTATTCTTCTCAAAGTTTGGAATGAAATATGAGAATGAGGTATCATTTAACTCAGTAAGCTAATCAATCATTTTGTGCTTTAAGAAAATGAATTATGGGGTAATTATTAGTGTGGAAACTCGTGGAGACAAAATTAAGGAATTCAGGTGATGGTTGGAAGGTTGAATATGGTTGAAGAGGCCAGATGTTACATTTGATAGTCTCGTATGGAGAGAAGGTATGAGATGCAGGTTTGTTTGGATGGTAGATCGAGCGTTTACCATTAGGTCAAAAGCTAAAGCTTATAGTCTGGGTGCTACTCTTTCTATTTAAGAGTGTAATAGTCCAAATGTCACAATTTGATTGTGATTTGACTCACATGGCATCTACCACAGGACAATTGATGCCACTTGCAACACTTTAGATGATACATAATGGTAAAGTGTTAATCTTGATGTTATTCTTCTCGAAGTTTGGAATGAAATATGAGAATGAGTTATCATTTAACTCAGTAAGCTAATGAATCATTTTGTGCTTTTAAGAAAATGAATTATGGGTTAATTATTAGTGTGGAAACTTGTTGAGGCAAAACTAGGACTGTCGTGTAAAGATAAGTTTATATCAGGTCTCAACCTTGAGCCCTTGTTTTAATATGCTTTTTGGGAACTTGAAAGATTATCACTAAATACATGGTTTTCTATATTTTTTGATATAGTTTTGACTGAGAAATCAAGAGAAGAGGTTAAATCTAAAGATGATCATTGGATATAGACATTGCAACCAAAGGGTTTTGCTTAAGCAACATGATAGTGTATATAAGCATTGCAATTTTTAGGAAAAAAAATGAGGAAAATGTCTTAGGTAAACCGGAGATCTACCTTAGGTTCTAACTATATCAATGTTGCAAAATGATGGAGAAATTAATGAAGAAGATATCACCCTAGAGATACAACTTGGGTGATTAAATTGGAAGATATTGATGATTGTTTGTGATTTCGAAGTACCTACCCAGCTCAAAATAAATTGTATTTATACTTCCAACTACCTTATGGTAGTGAGACTGTTGGACTTTAAATGAACAAGAGAAAAAGAAGAGATGAGTATAATAAGATGAATACGCGACGACACAGAACAGGATAAGATACAAAATGATTGAATATGAGATTATATTGGTGTCTGTGGCACTAATCAAGAAAAGTATGATTGAAAATTGATTGAGGTGAGAAGACCAATGGAGACACAAGTGAGAAAGAAAATTGGATGATTTTATCCCTATAAAGAGGTACAAGGAGATTAGTAAGGGTATTACAGGCAATTAACAAAAGAAATCATACAGATGAATATCCCTGAGAATATGGGTCTTATTTGAGCCCAATAACATCACAGGAAACTCTTAAAGAAATCAAAAGACTTGTTATTTTATTTAGTCTTGATTCTGGGTTGATCATGGAACATGCAAACATCGGTAACACAAACGCACTCAGAATAATAGTTATATAGAACACTAATCTTGCACATTTATTTATTTAAATGAAGAAGAGATAGGTGCATTGCTAAGTGAGTTCTCTTCCTAAGGAAGTACTGACGTTTTGTTAAAAACAGAACATAGCTTGAAAGAGGTAGAATTGATCTCTTGATATATTAACTTTGCACTCTGATTTTACACACTTTGTAATTTTACAGCGAAGAGCTCAGATAGAAAGGCTGAAACTCCTAATTGGGCATAACAAACAACAAATTATGGCTAAGCTCAAAGTAGACATCACGAGCTCATACCTACAACTAGTTTTATTCTGAACAGAAGCAAACTTTAACCAAACTAACAAGCAAAATAAAATAAAATACTGAAACATTAAAAGACGACTGGAAAATCTTTAATTGCCAGCACTCCTTGAGATTTTTCTTCAATAATCCAAGCTTTTACATCATTCTCATCTGTTTGCTGGATCACTTCCAAGTACATGATCATCTACATTTGTTCCCTTAACAAAATTTGTATCACCTGGATCAAAACACTTCTAATCATCTTAATCTATTTTTTATGTTGAAGAATGTAGCTTTTGGTATTAGATGAACCATGACAGTTGCAACAACATTTTCAACATTGTACCCTGACTCTGGAAATTGACTTGATAAGAAGAAATATGATAATCCCGACAAAGATTTTCCCGTTTAAGGATTTGTGTCCTGTATTTGCCAAAGAGATGGCCATAATTGTTGCACCTTCCTTGATCCCTGAAAGAAATATTCAATATAAGTCCTAAAATTTTCAAAGACTTTGTCTCTTTTTTCTTCCTCCTCAAATTTGTTTTGGCCAAAGATGCTTGAGTTCTCATGGTATTTTTTTTTTTTTTTTCCAAAATTGCATCTTCATGTAAAATAGAATGCATGTCTTTTTTCCTTCCATTCTGTTGGAAAACTTTTGTTTTTCATTTTAATGGACATAAGCTCACATCCGAAAGGTCAAATATGATGCAACTCATATATTTGAAACACAGGGAATTATTCCTTTCTAGCATTTGTACCATACTCAACAAACTTTGACTTTTTTTCAACTTTTCAACAACTCCTTCTCTTTTGACGTCAACATTTTTTTTCATTGCCAATGGTGGCTTTAAAGAATTAGGACTAATTGATTTTTTAAAAATGACAGCATCTTGCCAACATTACATGAGCTAAGCTAAAAAGAGACATCATGAGCCCACACCCACAACTAGCTTGTTTTGAACATAGGAAAACTTTAAGCAAACTTACAAGCAAATGAAAAATTGCAAAATCATTAAATGACAATCTTAATTGCCAACAAGTTTGAACCCCAAAGCATGTAATTGTTGGGATGGTCTCCTTCTTATTCAGTAGTTGTGACAGTGCTCGCGGGATTTGTTTCCAGACAATTCTTATGGAAATACCCTGGTCAAAGCCAAAGATCAAATTAAAAAACTCCTATTTATACTAATAATATTTAGGTCATGTTACGAGCAAGCCCATCTCAACAACACTTTTACATAATTAAGTACTATGATGCTATTTAAGAATATAACAACTTAAAAGGTTACGGGAGTAAAAGCAATGGCTTAATACTGATTAGATTTAACAAAAAATGAGTTACTTATTTTTGGAATTATGCAGTGGAACCAGTGATGGGATCAGGCCAGGTGTAAGGGATAAAAACCTTGATTCTGCATTGAAATTTTGGTAGAAGTGAAAAGAGATATATTGCAATCCACTATTAAGATTTTAAATAATGGTGGTATATAATACTGCCCCTATAGCCTTAATTTGTACTAATCTAATTATCTGGATCAAGGACTGGTACAAAATATCTGTTTTTACTGTCCTTGTTGACAGACAGAAACGCTGATATTCTTATTGTCTGTAAACTGTTATAAGTTGATTCATAAACTTATTGTGTTTCTGGTCTCTTACAGGGTGCATCTGAGTCATTGAATATGTCAGTGGCTTTTATTTCTGTCATCTTGCTTCCAATTGTAGGCAACGCTGCAGAACATGCCAGTGCCATCATGTTTGCCGTAAAGGACAAGCTTGTAAGTGGCTTTCAAAGCCTGCTCTTCATTCTTTGAATATTGTTGATCTGTTAACGGATTCAATCTCTCCTCAGGATATTACTATTGGAGTTGCCATTGGATCGTCTACACAGATATCTATGTTTGTGGTATGGCCTTGAACTGTTATTAAATGGTTATTTGGAGTATACATTTAGTGTATCCTTTTGTGAATAAACTATCCTGTTAAGAGAAATGGGCTAGAGTTTATTATCTTTTTAAAATTAGTATATCATTGCACAAAGTTAATGATTGTTGTTGTCTTGAAAATTGCAGATCCCCTTCTGTGTGGTTGTTGGGTGGTGCATGGGAAAGGAAATGGATTTGAATTTTCAACTCTTTGAGACTGCCACGCTTTTTATCACCGTGTTGGTAGTTGCATTTATGATGCAGGTATTGATTTCTTACCTATAATTTGTGTCGCTAGTGGTTGTTAATGTTTCCCAACTTATAAGCAATTAATGGTCGGAAGCTAGATCTCCTTTAAAGGTGTTTTACTCAAGCCTAAAATCCTATGTTTTAATTTATTGTAGAGTGAAAAAAATAAAAAGTGGCTGAAGAGAGAGTATGGAGATTTAATAATTCGTTTGAAAAATTATTAAATCAATAATTTGTATCATTAAACATAATTTACCATTTTTTTCATTTTCTTCAATTGTGATAATTTTTGTTAACAAAAATTCACTATAGTAAACTAAATGTAATATTTTTTTTTTTTGCAATTATTAGTCTTTGCCAATGTCATTTTTTAGTTATTTGAAATAGAAGTATCAAAATAAGTCGATGAGCTGGTCCTAAAAGCTTGGTAAACAAGTAAAGTTAGAACAAAAAATTAAGGTCTAAATTGAATTGTGCAATTTTGTGTGTGAAATAATGTCTTAAAATTGAATTACTTTCTCTTCCTAAAAAGAAAAACAGATCTAAAATACGTGCAAACGGCACTCTCCATTCTCAAAATTCTTGAACCTCTCACATTTTGTGAAGAAACAAGTTGCTGGCCATAGAGAGGTCAACTTGTTGTCAACGATCCTTCCATATAATTCTTTCAAGCCAGTACAAATCCATCTTTTGAAACAAAAAAAATTATGATTTTTTTTTATTTAGTTTCTAAATATATCATTTTTTTATTGTAGTCCTGGATGACATCATGTTGACTTGACACTTTTAAGGATGTCATAATTGTTGAGTTGATAATTTTGCTAACTTGTTGTTTGATGAAATCATGAGGATGTCATCACAGTTAGAGTTAATGACAGTAACTAAAAGAAAAATACCCTGTATTATATGGGGACTAAAATTTCAATTAAACCTCAATAATATAATCTTTTATAAATGTATGAATTTTAAGATGACATCAACAAAGAGAGAAACATATCATTGGAATCCATGTCAGGCATCAGTTTTTCATTCCATTGTATGGAATGTTATTACCGCTATTGTCAATGTGTTTGACAACCATTTTAATTTGTTTTTACTTGCAGGAAGGAACCTCCAATTATTTTAAAGGCTTGATGCTTATGCTGTGCTATCTTATAGTTGCTGCCAGTTTTTTCGTACATGTAGACCCTAAAAGTGGTGAGTTACCTGGAGTATACTGCATAGTTTCACAAAAATTAATAACGAGGAAGAGTATAGATGAATTTCCTCTATTTCTTTGTGCTTAATAAACTTCGCACAACAAGCTTGCTTAATTTGTTTTTTGACTTTTTTTTATGTATTTGCCTACCTGTCTCTTCTTCTCAAGATAAGTATATATCTTGTTACACGATATGAACTTCTGGGTGTTGGGGCTCGGTCCCTTCCAGATTTATAACATGTCATCATCTCTCTGGTGAGAACATGCTATACCAAAAGGGGATTTGCCAGTTCCACATTTCTGCTAAACTTATCAGTTTGAAATGATTTTGTTGAAAAGATAAAATTATATTTATTTGACTAATAAGAAAGTGAAACTTAGTTAGGATTATGTTTGACTGTTTATTTGACATATATGGTTATGGCCTGTTCTAATGCTCTGTTTGTGGAATCTGGTACAGGTGATGACTAAATATTTAGAGTAGGTGCGGTAGTTGTCAATGTTCCACTTTCTGTACCAAAAACGTAGGAAGCATGGATTTCGAAAGGGTTCAAGAAAACCTTCGACCTGCTTTCAACATGACCAGGAAACCCCTGAAGTGGCCACGAGCAATTTGTTGTACTGGAAATTTTCAGCCTTGTATTATATATTGAATTTTGAAAGCATGTTACATGTATTATTTTCATAGTTTTAATTCATTCACCATAAAATCTTGTAGCCTGTCGGCTTTCATATCTCCAATGAATCACGTTGAAAGTAACCAATCGTTGTCAAGCTCTTTCATTTTTTTGTTTGCAGTGTCCTTTTGAGATTATGGAGGGGTTCATTTTTTGTTTCTTTAGTTTTTTGGAATTGGGTATTGGAAATTTGGAGTGTGACCGAACTTTTCATATTTGATGCCGAATATGTTCATGTGAAATACAATCATGGAAACCTACCACTGGGCCTGTGAAATGAAAAAAAGCAAAAAAAAAGTTAGAGGAGAACGAAGGGGAGAATGGAGATGGTAGCATTTTATTGAGTGGTGAAAGTAGTTCATCCGATTCCTTCACTGGGTAAAGGATTTCCAAGGTTTCATTACCATTTTATTGACTTTTGAATGCTTGCTTGCTTACTTGCTGGGTGGTAGTTGATGATGCTCAGTCCAATACCTAATAGGTTGGCGTGTAACACTGATGCAGAATATTTGAATTGGGATACTCTGAAGTTGTTAAAATGGATTTTCAGTCCAAAATGTCAGTAAAACGGTGGGTTCAAGTATAAAAACGGTGATTTATATTGACTTATAACTTAAATTTTATAGTAACTTATATGTCAAATTATTTTTTATTTTATATATATTTATTAATTTTTTTAAACACAAACCAAAATTGTTCACAACTAAAAATCATCCGTTTTAATCTGGTATTTTTATGAGACCGTTAAATTCATACATCTATTCTATATTAGACTATATTATTCTAACACGAGACAAGATAAAAATCTTAAATGCATTTAAAACAATATTACGAGCCTATATTAATATCAAAAGCTTTACTCCATATATCTTACAAAATGCTTCACCTTACCTATAACTCCCGAGGTTATCAAGTGCTGCGCTTGATAATGGAGAAATTTTATTTAAGAACCATATTTTTTGAGAATTATGTTTATTGTAAATAATTAAAATATATTTAATTAATCAAAAACATTCTTTGAAATATTTACATGTGTTTTCCGAAAATTTAAGATTTCCGGGGTATATAATTTTTTTTTACAAAAATTACTTTATTAAATATATTAATTTGTTTAAATCTTATTATAAATATGATATTTGGAATTTTCTTTTATTGTGAAAACCCAATTACATTTTGAAGAGAATAAAAATGTTTTCGAATGAGCAAAAAGTACACGCCATATGGATTAAAACACTTGTTTGTAAAGTGTATGGTTAAATAAAGTTTGGAACAGTTAGAGTTTTTAACACTATTTCTTTACAGCTCTTTATGAATATCGTTAAGTTTTCTAATTACAACTTGATGATCTTTTTTCAAAATAATTCATCCCACGGGAATATAGCTGCATAATATGTGACAATGAATTGAAATTAGTCTGAGTGAAATGCAATTGGGTTGATCCTGATATCTAACCAATTATGGGACGTTAATAAGCCTACCACATGGTCGAAATATTTTTGAATGTTGATAAAATATTAACTGATAACGATTGTTTGTTTATAAATAAAATATAAAAGCACCAGTTTATTTAGATTGCTTGACTTCAAAATTAAAACTGAAATGATGTTGGTTAAAAAATATTTTGGTATTATAAACGGTGAAAATGGTTGACTGAATGAAATTTATACAGAAGAAAACTGTGTAAGAAAATCATACTCGTAAGTTATACACTGTTGTTACATAAGAAAGCAAGAGGGTATAATGGGTATTGCTTGTGTGTTGTTGGGGACATTGTATTGTATAATAACGAGAACATGGTATCGTAGGATTCATTGATGTTGTCTCATTTTGATACAGCCGATGCTGCTGGTGGTGCTGCTGTTAGCTTTGCTCGTAGATCCTTACGCAAGATTTTGCCGGACGGTGACTTGGGAATTGCATCCACGAAGAATACTGTGTTTATTCTTTTGTAAAACACCACCTGCACATTTCAGATAAACTAAGTGTGTCATAGTAAAGTTATTGCAGGAAAACTAAAAGTGGATAGATGAGGAAAAGAGGTACCTGTTTGGAGATAAAGTTCTTGATTTCATCCTCGGTTGTGTCGATGGAAGCATTTGATCTCACCACAAACGCAACAGGTACTTCTCCCGCCGCTTCATCCTTCATTCTGAAATTTATGATTGCTTAGAGGATAATACAGTACAGTGGTTAGTAAAAGAGATTAAGGTGAGATGAGAGAGTTACGGAACGACGGCGGCGTCAGAGATGTTAGGATGAGTGAGAAGAAGGGCTTCCAGTTCAGCTGGAGCCACCTGAAACCCTTTGTACTTTATCAGTTCCTTTAACCTATCAACGATGAATAACTCATCGTCATCGTCGATGTAACCGATGTCACCTGTGTGCAACCATCCCTCTTTGTCTATCGTCCTCTCTGTAGCTTCTTTGTCGTTCAGATAACCTGATTCATTCATTCATTCAGCTTTTTCTTGGAACACACGCCAACATCAACAACCCTAATCAATGCTCTACATCATTTTCAAACTAAAAGTAATGAGGGTAGGTAGGCAGATACCTTTCATGATCTGGTCGCCTCTTATGCAGATTTCACCGGCGTGGTTTCGAGGTAGGGATTGGGCGGTTTCAGGATCCACAATCTTCATCTCTGCGTTTCTCACGACGGTTCCACAAGCACCTGCTTTTACGTGCATGGGTTCTTTAGCGAAAGCTAAGGACATTGTGAGGACGGGGCCTGCCTCAGTCATACCGTAACCCTGACCGAGTCTGGCGTTGGGGAATTTGGCCCTGACAGTGTCTTCGAGGTCTTTACTGAGAGGGGCTCCGCCGGACTTGAAGAGCCTGATGGAAGAGAGGTCGTAGTTGGCGAGATCCGGTGATCTGGCAACGGCGAGAACGATGGGGGGAACGACGGGGGCAACAGTGACATTGTGTTTGTGAATGAGGGAGAGGAGGGCCTTGATTTCGAACTTGGGCATGAGGAGAATGGCAGCCTTGGAACGCAAGCCACAGAGAAGAACAGAGTTGAGGGAGTAGATGTGGAAGAGGGGAAGCACGCAGAGGATGGTGTCGTCGGAGTGGTAGTAGAGGTTCGGATTGTCGCCGTCCACCTGCTGAGCAATGCTCGTCACCAGCCCCTTGTGCGTCAACATCACACCTTTCGGAAGCCCCGTTGTCCCCGACGAATACGGCAATGCCACCACGTCATCCCCTCTTATCTCCACCTCATCCATCTCGCCGTCGCCCTCACACACCTCTGAGAAATGGATGTGACCGCCGTCTTCCTCCGCCGCCGGACACGAGTCCACGAACACCAGCTTCACCTCCTCCAGCTCCTTCACCTTTTCGTAGTAAGAGGCCTGCGTGATGAGCACCTTGGCCTTGGATGCCTTGGCCTGCTTTGCAATCTCCGCCGGAGTGAAGAAGGGGTTGGCCGCAGTGGCCACGGCGCCGCGATAAGACGCCCCGAGAAACGCGAACACGAATTCGGGGCAGTTGGGGAGAAGGATCATGATGACCTCGCCCTGTCGCACGCCCAATCTGTTGAGGCCGGACGCCACTTTCCGGGCGGTGGCGTCGACGTCGGAGTAGCTGTAGACTGTTCCGGTGGGGGCATTGATGAGGCAGGGGCGTGAACCGTGCTCCTGCAAATTTTGGAAGCAATAAGCGTGGAGGGGGAGGTTTTTTGGGATGTATATATCGGGAAGCTTGGACCTGAAAATAAAGTCCTTCCCCTGTTCGGTTTGAATGGCCATTCCTGAATGATGATACCTACCTGCGCAAAAGAAGACACACGATTTGTGTTTGCGTTGGTGATGGGCGAAGAAGAGAAGAGGAAGTCACACCTTCCCTGCCTGCGTCATAGTGTGTGTATTTGTAATGTAATAAGAAAGGATGAGTAATGAGTAATGGGTTACGGTGGTGGTTGGTGAAGGGCAGGGATGGAAAAGGAAACAGTGGGAGGGATGATCCGACGGAGGAGAGGGGATGGGGTTGGTGAGACGGAGGCCCAACCAAAGGCTCTTTTTCTTACGCCACAAGACTTTTTCCACCTACCCCACTCCACCTCTCCTCTCTTCTCCTCCACCTACCTCACTCACCCTTCCCACGCCATTAATCATTCACCTCTTTTTCATTCATTCACCTCCACTTCCACATTCTCGCCCCTAACAACGATACTTAACAACTCATTATCAAAAATATATTCTCAACAAAACAATTCACCAATTATTTATCAACTCTCGGATGCCTAACTGCTCCTACCCAATCCATATTTTTGGTTTACCAACCCCGTCACTTCTTATGGGATGCAAATATTACTTTAACCACCACAAAGTTCATGCCATAGTTCTTACATAAATTTATTCCATTCCTTGCACCAACACCAAAATATTGCACTGAATTTACGTGGTTTTCACTTACTTTTAGATATTACAGTTCAATTATTTAACCCAAGATCAATTTTAAAATTAATTGCCTTACACCCTCTCTCTTACATTTAAAATGATTGAACTTGAAAGCCAAAATTATTTGAAACGGCCATGCTTCTCTTGACTTTCCCTTCTTTGGAAGTTTAGGGTGAAATAGATTATTGGTTTAGGAATAATCTACTGTTCCTAAAAAACATTAATTTCACACTGAATTATATTAATAAAATAATAATATCTTTCAGTGTTAAATGGACGTGAAAGGTGAATAACAGTATTAAAATAACATTATCCTGTTTTCTTTTCCTTTTGTTATATATACAGAGAGAGAACTGTTATTTGACAATATATTATATATATATTGAAGTAGATAAAACTGGTATGGATGAAGTGTGGAGAAGTCAACGTGTTCTCTACCGAACCGGTTATGTATATGGAAAACTGTAGTTTGAGAGTAGCGTTCACGGCAAACGGAAGTGAACAGTAATATTAAATTTAGATGAGGGTATTATATATATAGATAGGCACTGAAATTAAGAAAACGTAGGAGCGTTGCATGGTTCGACGATGGAGTCGAGAAAAAGTGCAGTGTTGGTGATATTTCTTTCAGTTTCAGTGTGGCGGGTGCAGTGTGGTATTAGCCATGTCATGGTATCCCAGGATGGGAATGGAGATTACAGAACGGTGGGAGAAGCCATAATGAATGCTCCGGACATGAGTGAGAAACCTTATACCATTTACGTTCGAGCAGGCACTTATAAAGAGTATCTCTTCATTCCTCCTAGTAAGACTAATATTAGGCTCTTTGGAGATGGACCTCACCACACCAAAATAGTAGGCTACCAAAGCGGGATCATCATAGGTACTAATACTTTTAACTCTTCTGCCTTTTAATTTTGGTGCCAACACAAACATCACACTACAAGTAAAATTGGTTTGCAGACATTCGTGGAAATGGGTTCATGGCAGCCAAGATAGGGTTTGCGAACTGGTCAGGGCTAAACGCAAGCAGTGCAGTGACAGTTCGGAACGAGGCAGACAAGAGCATATTCTACCAATGCTTCATCCAAGGACTCCAGGACACACTCTGGGCGGTTTCTGGCCGTCAGTTATACAAAGGCTGCCAGATCTTCGGCACAGTCGACTTCATCTACGGCAACGCCGCCGCGGTCTTCCAGGACTGCATGCTATACGCGCGCTACAGAGAGTACGTGACGTTCACGGCTCAATCGCGAGAGCATCCGGATGAGAAGACCGGCTTCACCTTCCAAAAATGCCAATTCAGAATATCCCCGGAGGATCAGAACAGAAAGAAAGAGGTGCATGCCACCTTGGGCCGTCCCCTCAGGCCCTATTCCACCGTCGTCATCGTCCACTCCTACATTGACTCCATCGTGGATCCTAAAGGTTGGGAGCCCATGCCCAACGAGCCTACTGATAAAGTGAGATACATGGAGTTTGAGAATTTTGGGCCGGGCTCTAACACGGATGGGAGAGTTAAGTGGGCTGGCGTCACAATGGTTCAGCACCCGACCCAAGTAACCCCTTTCACTGCCTCCTATCTGTTAGATGCTGACTCTTGGATTCCCGACACCGGAGTTCCCTACTACAACGGACTATAGTCTTTTACTCAAACAAAACAAATGTATCTGCTGCAACAAATATTACTGCTCTTCAACATTTCTAAATTTATACCTCTTTACATACTCCAAATTTAATAGAGAAAAAAAAAAACAAATAATTGAATTAATGATGATAAGACCAGAATAATACAGTGAATAATTAATTTTTAGACAATTATTTCTTATACGATAGTATACTAAACATATTTTTATTTTAAAATTGATTATTTAAATATTTTTTCTTCTCTCACGTGCACTAGTAACACGGCAATTAAAAAAAACTGAATATTTTTTTTTTCCATTCTATGTACAGTATATTTTATAAAATAAGTTTTTTTTAACAATAATAAAAATTGATGTTGATAATATATTTACAATTTTAGATAAAAAAAAAAAGTAATATGATTAATATTTAATATATGTTGGGTAAGGGATATATATAGTAATAAGAAACGGAAATGCGATTGAGTGGCGGGGAATTGTGATATCGAGATGGCGAGGTGGTTATCACATTCAGCACTGTGCGTTCCATTTCCAAATTCAAATCCAAAGACAAGGCTACTACAATATCAGCATGCATACAGAGCTCAGTTGCGTGTTCGATGCAGTGATGAGGGTGAGGAGAAGAAGGAGAAGAAGAAGGAGAAGCGATTGTCAGAGCAGTCGTCGTGGGAAGCCAAGGACGCAGAGGGAAGAGACTATCTCTACAGACTGGGCAAAGAGGCTGATAACATGAACATCGCCGTCGGCCAGCGTGCTGGCGTCATTGATTCCCTTTTCGCCGGCAATTTTCTCGGCAAAGATTGTTAGTCTAATGTTATTGTCACTCTCTTTTTGAGCTCAACATTTTTTCAACAATAATTCCAAATACCGCATTTTCCCTTCTTTTGTTGTGCAGCGGACATTGTGTTTGATTATCGTCAAAAAGTGACGAGGTCCTTTGAATACCTTCAGGGCGATTATTACATTGCTCCTCTCTTCATGGTAATTTCTTACTCTTTATTCCCCTTTCTCGCAATTCTTCCGGCTACACTTTAACCTTTGCAACCTTCTCTTCTCTTCCTTTTTACAGGACAAAGTGGGTAAGTCCTCTCGAAATGGAACCTTCTGAGGAAACTGTCACAGTAACTCATTATGATGCAGTATGAGGGCTTGGTTAAAAATTATATTTATTATAGCTCATCTCGTCATCAGCTCCTGCTTCCTTATCCTATTTACTTTAATGCACTTACTTATCATACCTATTCAATCTTCCCGCAATTTCTTTTAGAATCACATAATTTACATGTACTCCATCCATCTCTCATTTCCTTATTATATAATTCTCTATGCTGCTTACATTTTATGCGCATTACTGTAACTTAACTTTTTCTGTGAATGCAGTATGTCACATTGTCAAGAACTACCTAGCTCATATCCTCAACACTAAAGTTCCTTTAATTCTAGGTATAAATCAAACTGCAAATGAATGTTCCTGTAGTCTGTCCAAAACCCAAAACAAAGTAAAAATACCTACTTGTTGTTAGGTTCCTGCTGTTACTATATCTATTTAAAAACGGTATTTGTCTCTGTCTCGAATGTGATTGTGAGATTGATGGTCTCTCAGAAAACCTGTACCCTGCCCCTTTTTAGTCTAATATTACTTCACACTTGTCATTTTAAATTTAATCTGGCTGAAAAAGTGAAACCTATGGCTAAGCGCACAAAGAAATCTTCAGGCTTCATGTATAATCTATACATTCAAGTGGAAATGCTTTGTGCGTTCTATTTTAAAATTTAATCTTTACTTTCAATTTCTTCCAGGTATTTGGGGAGGAAAAGGACAAGGGAAATCATTTCAAACAGAACTTATATTTCAGGCCATGGGAATTGAACCTGTAATTATGTCTGCCGGGGAACTAGAATCAGAGAGAGCTGGTAAGTTGATTGCTTTAATACTTAAAAAAAATAGATAGTTTTACGAAGTCATTGAGAAAACGAACAAAATAATGCCCATTTAACTGATGCAAATCAGTTCTTCCATCTAACACTCAAAAAATTATTGGTGGCATTATTTGGAAGTTGTTTTTATTGCAATTTTTGTTTACACTAGTTCTTCTTACCCCATCCTTCTAAGTTTTCATTTACAGGAGAGCCAGGAAAATTAATTCGCGAACGTTATAGAACAGCATCTCAAGTGGTCCAGAATCAAGTTAGGAGTTTTAAAGTTTTCAGTATGTCTTGTTTTAAAGTTAATATTTTACTTTATGTGATTAATTACATGACTTTGGCTTTGGAAAAGATATTATATATGTTTTATGGAGGTTGTATCTTCTTTTAAGGTATTATGAAAATGTTTCGTTGATTTATTTCTTCTTTCATCAAGATACTAGAAAGAAATTAATGTTTTTTTTTTTTTTTGACAAAAGATAACCTAGAAAATGTTTAAAACTAAGCTGTGATATGTCCAAATCAAACTTACCTAAGTTTACCCTCCCGGTGCTTTAGGCAGAAAAGAATGCAAGTATATATGACCTATTCTGAACGATGTAATGTGTGCTTCAGATTATGCTATTAGAGACTTATGACATTCATCACCTAAAGATTGTCGACTTCATATTCATCTGCTTGTAGTGTTTTTTCTTCCCACCTTTTTTCTTTTTGCATTCTCCAAAGTGCATTAGAACTGTGCTTTTCATTGGATGCAAGAGTTAATTCTTATGGTAAAACAAACGGTGCCTGGATTCTAGTTCATATTTACCATCTAAAGGATCTAATTTACGAAGAAGGGAAAGGTCAATCTCCTATGGTGCACCACCTTTAACATGAATGTTTCTAAGTAAAAGACACTTATGACATTCATCACCTAAAGATTGTTGACTTCATATTCATCTTCTTTTCTTCCCACCTTTTTTCTTTTTGCATTCTCCAAAGTGCATTAGAACTTGTGCTTTTCATTGGATGCAAGAGTTAATTCTTATGGTAAAACAAACGGTGCCTGAATTCTAGTTTATATTTACCACTAAGGGATCTAATTTACGAAGAAGGGAAAGGTCAATCTCCTATGGTGCACCACCTTTAACATGAATGTTTCTAAGTAAAAGACACTATTTTAGCTCTAGCTTGAATATTGGTGCTTATAATAATGTTCCTGTGATTCCTTTATTTGATGATACGGTCTAATTTTATTTGAATAGTGTCTATACCAAGTGATGGCATACTGAAGGCTGACAAATTTGGCTAAAATAATATAAGATTGTTCATATTAGTGTCACCTCTAGCTTCAATGCCTATGTTTTGAGTTGAGCAGTGTTATTGCAATTGTTTAATCCTCTGACATTGTGGAGTAGTGCTTTCCTGATACAGGGAAAAATGAGCTGTTTGATGATCAATGATATTGATGCTGGACTTGGTAGATTTGGTAAGCCTATATCTGATTTAGAACGGAGAAACATAAATACGTGTAATTTTTGGTACATACCCCCTTTTCTGTTCACTACACTGTGTATGTGTGTACTGCATCTTCTTGTATGGTTGGTATTTGATCAACTATCTACTGAATGTAATGTTGCTACCTTCATACAGGGAATACTCAAATGACGGTCAACAATCAAATTGTTGTTGGGACTCTTATGAATCTGTCAGACAATCCTACAAGAGTAAGTGTTGGCCAGGATTGGCGAGATTCAGATATCACAAACAGAATTCCAATCATTGTAACAGGGAATGATTTTTCAACTATTTATGCTCCGTTGATTCGTGATGGAAGGATGGATAAGTTTTACTGGTAAACTTCAAGCCACTTATTCTAGGATTGTTATACTTACCATTTTGAGGAATTTTTGAAGTTTTACATTAGTGTTGCGGGTGGAATTTTCATGATAGATGTTTTTGATAAAGCTATATTATGGAATGATTACATCATATATCACATTGCTTATGTAATGAGTTGGAAATATCTGTTTTGATGGAGGCATGTAAGCATTCCATTCTTCCTTAAAATTAAAATGCTGTCTGTAAATGTGGAACAGGCAACCTAACTTTGAAGATATCCTAAATATCGTTCACAGAATGTATGAGAAAGATGGTATCTCTAGGGATGAAGTTGAAAGGGTTGTGAAAACTTTCCCAAATCAAGGTAACTGATCCGCATCTTAGAGGTTTCTATCACTGCATTACATGTAGGTCCAGAAAAGTTTAATTAGCAGTTATTTTGTTAAAGCTTGTGTGGTTATAAAGAACATGTTCTTTATTTCATGAATTAAGTAATACAAAAGAAAGTGTCACGGTTGCCTAATTATTTTTCTTGGTTTGGTAGGATATGGTTTAAATTTCATGATTGTCCACATACAAGCCTATTTAATTCTATGCTTATTAGTTATTATCTGCGGCTGATTTTAAGTAACATACATTTACCAATTTTTACAAAGAATTTTGAAGGCATTATCTTTGGGATGTCAGGGTTTTTCTATTTTTCATTTATTTTGTTGTTGACAGCATTGGACTTTTATGGAGCTCTAAGATCACGTACTTATGACAGATCTATATTAAAGGTAAGTTTACATTTAGATCTTAAATATTTCTATACAATTTTCCTTTTCGATAAGGCAAAACTATAATTTTTATTTACTTTTATTATTGAAATACTTACAGTAGGTTTAGGTGCACCAATACAAATGATACAGAAAAAGAGAACAAAAAAAGGATTCTCTGTTTATGTGACTCTTGAATGTGTTTTTTTCTTTTTTGCACTACAGAAATTATTCACCCATTTATCTTAGAGATCTTGTGAGGCATTATGATGCTTCATGGCAAATTCCCTATTAGCAAATAATTATATACTTCAAATCCTATTGGAACTTGGGATAAACAATCTGTTGAAATTCTGTAAGGATCCATTTGGTCATAAAGGCTCTTATCAAATGTCACGTAAAGAGAACCAATATAGAGGGAGAACCCTTACATCATAATATGTATGTTTCTATCACCTTACATCTTAGTATTATTTATCTAAGGGAATATGTTTCCACGCTACAGGAGTATGACTAATACACCTATCTACAATAAATAGAAATAAATAAATACCAATGCTGGACATAGCTGATGTTTCAAGTTTCACCAATGATAATTGACAAGCGCCTTTATACATGAGATCATAGAGCTAGAATGCAAGATCAGTATCCAAATTTAATTAATTTTTCATGAAAGCTGGTCTATAATAACACTATGTGGTGCATTTTAGTGGATTGATGATATTGGAGGTATTGAAAATTTCGGAAGCAAACTTCTCAAAAAAAGAAAGGACCAAAGCCTTCCTGTATTTATTCCTCCAGAGGTAAATTTATCGATCCTTTTTACCTATTTCTGCATTTATTTTGTATCCAGTTACGGTACAATAACTGGCCTGGTTGACTGTAGATCAAATTAGTTGTGACGAAATATTGCCCTATTGAAATTAGTTCTGGAGAATATGAAATGACGTGGTGAATTCTCTTTTCGAGATTCAAATTGACTTGACTATTTATTCTAGCATTAAATGAAATATTATTTTATTAAAAAATAGATAATTATTAAGAACAATAATTGATTTTATTATGCAAGCATATTCTCTTTTTGTAGTTTTCTACGTAGATAGAAGATACAAATGTAGTCTCTATTTTTTATTGAATTGAATTCTTACAAGAAATTCAAAGGACCTGTTTGACCGTCTTGTCTTGGTTATTTTCCTATTAACATCTTCATTTGGTTTATGTGAAAAGATTTCAAATGAAATTGACTCTGCTTTTGTATTTGGTTGGATAGCAAACGGTGGATGCTTTACTTGAATCGGGTTATTCTCTAATCAAAGAACAACAGTTGATAATGGAAACTAAGCTTTCAAAGGAATACATGAAGAACATAGATGACTAATATGAAGAATGTTTCGTGGTGCAAGTCCTTGTTTATTATGATTGGGCCAGTTTGGAATCTTATCTTAGTAAATTGCCATCAAAGATACGGTCCATTTTCGAACAGTGTTTAGCTCTAATAACAATTGTAATTTATCATGATGTAACCCAATTTTAAGATAAAGAAATACATGAAATGTCATCTCCATTCCAAAACAGTGCAATGTTTGATCTTTCATTGCTGAACCGCTTGTTCAAAGGTGATGTATTTATTCTTTTAATTTAACCTGCTGCAGCTTTATAGCATTCAAATCCAAGAATTAGTATAGGAAACAAACCACAAAAGACCATCAATAACTCTACCGACTGATGATTCATTTGAAGTCTTGAAGATGCTGCTGTTTGCACAGATAATTAATGAATCCTTGTTATTATCTTTACTCTGGATTATTAGAAGTTTTATTTGTGACTCACTATCCTATCGGTAGTTTTTTTTTTAATTGCGCGGTGGAACAGTGAGTAAATAATATTATAAGCCTAATTCCCCCAAGCTAAAGAAAATCTTCTGCCACATTCCAGATGTGCAGTAAAAGTCCTTTAGGCAATTTCCCAAATTATCTACAATGTTTTTCTAGTGTCCTCGTAATCTTGTCTTTACAAAATGCGATAATAGTAAAACTTTTTAGCTACCTGGAACTTAATTTTAATGATGTGATCACGGTAAATGACGCAATGATGTTAACAGAAGCATCAAACTTTTGTCAGCTTTATGTCACATAACCAAGCACCTCGGCCTATAATCACTTCCTGTTCCAGGCACTAGAGACATTTCAAGGCAAGAATCATTTTTGTATTTGAAGCAGGGTTTGACCATGGCCAATGGCGCTTCAAGGGTCAAGGAACATAACATAAATCAGCAACCCCACCCCACCAAGAATATCATTGCCTTCGTGCGTGGGCACAAAAGCACTTGCCCGGCTACCTCAGAATGAGAATATATGCAAATCTCTAGATGGTTTGGGTTTTGAGCTCTTTGTTATTATTTTTTTTCTGAAAAAAGGATAACTGTTGCTCCTTTAGGTCTTTTGTATTATATTGCGATGTGTGCCAAAGACTCTTGACTATTTCTGTTTTGAAATCTAACTTTTCCACAGAATTGAATAGAATGGAGAGAAATGATCAAGACCAAAGATAGTGTGCTCTTTCGCAACAAGAAGACCAGTAGTTGTACATATAATTATAATTATGTGCTATTGAAACAGAGGATGCCATTTCCTCTGTTTGTGGTTGTTATGAGAGTCTTGATCTCGAACACTTACCATGTAGAAAAGGTCATCACTTGAAAATATATTCATTAAACAGAGGATCTTTCCCAACGTGTCCTGGATTCCTTATGGTCCTCTCTTATCTAAGACCATCCTTCCATGTTAAGTATTTTGTGGTGATGAAATGTGAGGATTACATTTTATCTCAGAACAATCCAGATAGTCCACTCTTTATCGGAATCCAATGCTCGGTTATTTTGGAAAGTTGACAACTTTTTGGTGATGCTAACTTTGGGTTGGATAAAAAGCATCCAAAAGAATCACTAATTTTACCCCCCTTTACAAGTTGCGAAACACTAAAATTTCTTCCGTGGTTAGTGGTGTGAAGTGGAATGTAGGTATTACAATTCTAAAACACGAAGGACAAGCACTAACGTTTGCTCTTATCTTTTGTTATTGGCTTTGGCTAAAAGAAAGGAGGGTTTGTGATAAAGAAGAATAAACGAATGTCAGATATATATAACAGGATTTGAGACTAAAGAAGGGTGATGTGTGTTTGACTTTAGCACAAATTGGTTGTGGGTCCCACAACACAACATGACAACATGATGTGGCCCTCATTGATCCTGCTTTTCTATTGTACATGCATCCAAGCCAACAAATTTGGGTGGATGGCTCAGCCAAAAAACATTATTTGAATTGGTTCGAAGTTGCCATTTTCGCCAGAATAATCGCCTTTTCCAGTGTTATCAATGTGGTTGAGTTCTTTTGTTCTATAATTTATCCACAGTGCCCTTATTCAGCATCAGAATTATCTCAGTGCGCAAAAGCATATGCATGTGGTGACCTAATTCAGACTTCATTCCAATTAATTTCCCATTACCCATTATGTCTCATGTCGTCACCTGCAACAACTTCTATGCCTATTATTAATCCAATTTTACTTTCATTAACTCTTTTTAGAGTACAAAGTTTACACAAAGACAATATTATTATATGATAGTGTGAAAAAGATACACAAATAATATATCATATTGCGTTCCTAATAGTAGCTTTCTCACAATAAATAACACTTACTTTTAAAATTCATTTGAAAAAGTAGTGGAAAATTGATATATATATATATATATGTATATATATGTGTGTGTATATGTGTGTGTATATATATATATATATATAATGATAGAAAGTGAGAAGGGTTGAAGAAATGAATTTGTCCTCACCAACTTTGCTATATATAGTACGCAAAGATGGGTAAAAGAAGGCGTTTATGAACCAAACAACATTAATCATCCATCATAATGCGCTTCATGCTTTTATGAACTTTAATCATTAAAAAGAGAAAAATCAACGCCATCGAAGCTTCAATTTCAACTTCTCAACATAATATGTAGTGTGAATAAAATTGTTAACTTTTATTATGACTTTAGTAAAGATTATATCAATAATAACATCTTGTTGGTTGGAAGTGTAAAATTTGCACCAGATAATGCCAAAAAGTTAAACAAAAATGCTGGTTTTACAGCAGACAACTTTAAAAAAAGATATTAGTACTAATTTATCGTCTTTTTTATTCAATGGTTTTACAGAAATATATAAACTAGATTGTCATAGGACATATTAGATTAGCTACAATTATTCCTTAATATATACCTATCATCACTTCTATAAAATTTGGTCAACTATCCTTAAATAACATGACAGATATCATACCAGATATTATTACAAATTACTTTTCCTACTATCAGTGCTAAAAATAAGGTAATTACATGACAGCTTTCACGCCTAATTAATAGCTAATAAGTTGGTGCATGCAGATTACACGTGACCAACTTGCCAAGAAAGTAATAAAATTGTGGCTTGTGCCTTTTGTAAAAATGCCTGTAAGTTGTGTGCAAATTGAGACGTGCAGTTTGATCAGTTCCTTTGATGACGAACACAGTTACAATCCACTTCAATCAGTCTTCTTCGTTTATGAGAAACCGAATTGATTGCAATGTGTAAAACAGCTTGATTGTGACAGTACAATTGCATGGACTGATACTCCATAATTCAAAGATAGGACAAAAGGGCCTTCAACAAACCTACATGGCAATGTAAATTTACTATCTTTTTATTAGAAATACTGTTAAAGTTGTGATAAGAATCACTGATGGAGTGTATTGATATTTTTTTACCTAATATATCTCAAAGATACTTATTAATATCTTCTTAAGGAAAAAAGGCACATTATTAAACAAAATTTGTGTGATAAGTGGTCCACCTAGGTTAAACAATAAAGGACACAAGTTCTCATGTGTCGTATAATAAGAATCATTAACATTTTTATTGTTGCTGTATTAATTCATTATTAACTTGTAATTGTAACATATGATACGTTTGGATTTATGAGGGGCATAGAGACTTGAAGATCTGAAAAGTAGACAAAATAACTTACCAACCCAGTAATCAATTATTCCTCTCCATCTCATAGCCAACCCCTCTTATTACCCTTTCCGCACATTTCAACTTCACAAATTCAACCCACATAACCTAATGCTTTTAACTTGGACCCACCATTAGTGTCCATGTACAAAAACCCTTTACCCTATTCAAAACTTCCATAATTTGCCCATGCTATATCTAATTGTTGTTGGTTTTACGGAACATAGCAGATAAAATAATGAAAATAAACGTAAATGTAAGAAGAGAAATGTTTTATTTTTTTTATTTTTCTGTCGTCAAGAACAAATTATATTTATAATACTTGTAAAAAAGAAAAAATATATGAATGAAATTACTTATAGTAAAGTTTAAGAACAGTTATTTTAGGAACAACTATTTTAAGGTTTAAGAATAATTATTTTAATTAAAAACTTATTAAAAACTGAAACAAAAAAACAAATCAACTTGCAATCCAAAAACAAATATCTAATAAATCTCACATCTTTCAAATTACATAATAGTTTAATTTACTAATAATGATTTGTCATCAACAGTAACGGAAGATTTCATAATATGACTTACTAATATCAATCAATATTTTACACATACTTGTTTGTCCAAGCCAAAAGTGTAAGGTAACTTTAGATCACACCCCTTCCTTCCTAGATGTCTTAACGGCAAAAGTATAATCACACTTAAGTCACTCATTTTAGAATGTATTCATTTCATGTTTTTGTTTGAATGATTCAAAGTAGTGCTATTTGATCTCCAGATTTAGTCATGTATCCAATTTCTTTTCATATTCTTGGGATCCAATTATTGTTTCTAGTTACGTCATGGATAGTAGGTATCAGTATATATGTTTTAAATTATTTTAGAAAAAGTAGTATTTTAGACTCAATTTTCATTTTCTAAACACCATCAAATAATGGTTTCGGTATAAAGGTAATCAGGTCAATTAACTAAATATGGATTTTTCTCTCTCTCTCTTTTGTTACCTTTACTTTTATTTATAATTGTATTTTTACAGTAATATTTATCTAAGTACATCTAATTATTTTTAGAAATTATTTCATATTCAAAACTTTTTTAAGGGTCAAATTCCTATAATGTTCCGTAAACGTAGAAAACTTATTATTACTAATTTTTTAAAAGAAAGGATTGTTTTACTATCAATTAGATAAGTTTTTTTTCTTCTTCTATTATGTTCTAACTCCTTATTCCATCCTACTTATAAAACATCATTTGATAATTGGGTAACATTCTAAAAAATATAATCTTCTTTATTTTTGAATATAATTATCATAATTACGTCTCCTTTCGTTAATAATAAGAAATACAAATATTGATTCTCTTTTAGACTGTATAGTTTATAGTGTCAAACAATACATAATTTTCATAACATTTATAATATTATAAATTATGGGACGTTAGATACACTATCAAATCTTCTTTATTTACCTTATTAAGACAAAACATTTCTCCATGTCATGTCTATTAGTATAGTAAAATTCACACTAAGTTTCTATGTGGAATTGTTTATCCACTTGCTTTAAAAATGTTAAATTGAGGGGATTAAGACGCAAATCCAAATTACATCTACCAAATTTATTATCATTTGTATTATTTGGTATAAGGTTTGTGAACTGCCTTTGTTTTGTGAGTATGAATCTCACATTGACAATTTTAACTAAAACTTTCTAACTACTATTTTTGAAGATAGATCATATGAACAGTTTGAAGATAGATACAAAAAATATTTTAACAAAACAAAATGTAAGGTATTTTTAAGTCATATCACATTATATCTAAAGAGCAAAAGTATATTTACCAATTTTGATATAGAAGTTGTTTGGATAAGTATATGTCTTTCTTTTTTCCCTCTTTAGTGATCCCTCCATATATTATAAGAGGAAAAGTGGTTTTTTAAAAAGTGATACTTAATATGCAAGGCAGTAGGACATATCCAAAACTCGTGTCCTAGATTATTAACATTGTGTATGTAATAGGAGATATGTATACCTTATCGTACAACCTACTATGTTTATTAATAAAAAAAAAACAATCTTCAATTTTTGAAACCTCGACGGAGGCAGAGGAACAGAAAATCTGTGTCCCGTTATTTTAAAAGTTAAAAAAAGGGGGTCCATTGGTGGACTTTGAAGAGGGTGACTTGGTGAATTTTGATGAGATGATGAGATAAATAAAATATATATATATTTAAAACCGATATTTTGGTTACAGAGAGTAACAGTGGCTCTTTACATTGATTGAGAAGACCAAAAGTTTGTTCTGTCCTGAAATAGAGAAATAGAAAGTACTTAGGGACATGTGTGGCGTGACAGAACCAACCAACCCCTATTCTTATAATTGCTGCTCAACCATCTTTCTTTTATTCAATGTCTGCTGCTTAATCAACTCTCCACCAAACTTCACCGACACCAACCTTTTTCTTCATTTATTATTCTAAATATTTCATCTTAAATTCCTCACTCCATCTACACCTAATTAAATTATTTATTGCAATTAAGAAAATTAATTAGTACAGTTCATGGTATTAAATTTATTCTTAAAATTAATTTCTTCTATTTTTATTTTTATCCATTTGAATAATCAAAATAATTTTTATGCAGTACAGGGTAAGAGTTTCAAAACTAAAAGACTTTAATATTTTTGTATGCGTGTCTGAATAAAAAAAGAACAAAATGAAAACTAAAATCTCGCTCTATGGCCTAGAATACGTGGATAAACATTCCAAATGGTGTAAATAATAAGGATGAAAGAGGACAACACAATATGAAGAACGTGTTTGTTTCTATTGTGGTAGTGACAACTTAAAATATTGATGAATAAAAGGACAAAGAGTGTCAGGAAATTGGTGCCGCTGTTGTTGAATTACCTTTTTCTCAATTTCTAATCATTTAGGGGAAATCACTCACTCACTGATCATGACCAATATTTTGCTTTTAAATAATAAAATTAGAAAATAAACAAAATAGGGAACACCCTGATTTTATTGATTGATATATTATTTTTTAATAATTATATGAAAAATTTACATTTGAGATATGGGATGTTTTAGGTTTTTTTTTTCAATGTCATTAAAAGACGTCTCACCTAGGTATAAAAGATATTATATATAAATTATTATTGATATAAACTCCTACCATATACAAGACTATAGTAGGACACGTTTTTGTTAAGAAATAATGAGTAAAAATAATAGAGATTTTTTTTTTCTCACAAAGAATATTAATATTCCAAATTCAAGTACTGTGCAGGATTATATAAACTATATTTGCTTTCACTTTATGTACAAATCAATTAAAAATAGCCTGTTAAGTTCTATTTTATAAGGTCAGATCTCAAATATTGGATAATATTGTATTTTCGCCAGATGATGAACTTAACAATCATAATAATTTATAGAAATCGATATGCCTCAATATATCTTTTAATTGCTATGACATATATTTTTTAAAACTTCACTTTTTTCTTTCTATTTTTTTCAACACATATTTCTAGGCATGTGAATGATAAAAATGTGCTAAAGATAACATTTAAGTGAGAATGTGAACACGATTCAACAAAATTAAGAATGGAAAAAACCTGAAAAACTCTAGTACTACAATTCTATTGAGAACCAAGTATATAACGCATATATATTTGAGGAAGCAAAATCTACATACTTATAAACATTTTTTGTAAATTTGAAATGAAAAATAATAAATGGAGTATTGTGATATGGTATTAATATTTAATAATAGAAAAGAAAAATTAGATGGTAGTGATGTGAGAAGCAGGAGTAGTTTAGTTTGTTATTGTGTGTGAGTGTGTTAATAATGGAAGGGTGATGAATAATAATAGTTGGTGGGGCGTGAATAAATAAAAGAGAAAAAGAGTGAAAGGAGAATAATTAAAGATCACGTGTCGGTGGTGGTGTGAGTTTTATAAGACAGACAGAAATGCGGAAGCGAAGGAAGGGTGAGGTTTGTGTCCGTGTTCTTGTTCTTTGTTGGTGTTATATGACATGATATGATAACAGTAGATAGGTCTGGCCTGGTTAAGAGGAATAGTAGCGGTGCCACTTTGGCAGAGAAGGAAGATCAGAAACAGAAAGAGAAAGAGAAAGAGAAAGAAGATCTTCCACACAACACCCAAACCAAAGAAGCTCATGGATATGTGGCGGAACGTCATTTTTCCTGTCAGGCGTGTTTGGCTTGCTCTCTCTGCTCGCCTCAAGGCTCGCAAAAACGGTTTAAACCCTTTCTCTTTTCCCTCAAATCATCATAATTCAATTGCATCGCCTTCAAATTTCTTCAAAACAACAAGTTTTTTCATCATAAAACCATGCACAACATATCCATACTATCTTATTCATAATCATGCCTTTCTGCATCACATGCAATTTGTATATGTTTTTTCACCCATTTGCAGTTTATAATTCTTTACCTTCTAGAGGTGTTTGCAGCAGTGACTATCTAATCCTTTCATCACCCTTCCCACCGAAAGTAAGAGAAGGATTGGAGTAGGATCCACATCTTTTTCAGTGCAACTTTATGCCGCCGCCCCCCCAAAACTTTACTTGTGTCCTCAAATATCATCTTCAAAGTTTGTATTATTTTATTAGTGATCCCTACTTTATAATGCCCAATGGCCTAGCAAAAATGTCCTCTGTTCCGCACCCAAGTTCAGTCACAGCCAAAATTTGTTGCTTGTTACGTCACATAGACTTAATCGGTGATACTTTTATATAATGGATCTCCCAAAGCATCCTTTGTGATTATCAATTCATACACGCATCTCATATTGAGACTAGTTTTTTGTCATCTGTTGTTCTAACATGAATCTGTTATTCGCTGCAGGAGCAGGACTGCTGAAGCTTCGGGATGATGTACAGACTTGTGGATATGAAGATGTACAAGTGATGTGGGAAATGCTACAAAGAACCGAAAGCGATGTTATAGAAAACCACCATAAGCGTAAGCAATTGCCATTCTGGAGGATCTTTGTATGGTCCAACCACACTGAAGTTTCATCAGAATCTGCAAATCACGCTTAAAACCAGACACAGGTTTTAAGTTTACAAATAAAACCTCCACTGATGTATTGCAGTATGCAACTGGCAAGCCACCGTTCTTTTATCTCCCCATTGCCAGCATGGCGGAGGCATGATTCTTGGCCGCTAAAACCAAGTACTTGTCACTGTGATAACAAAATCATTTGAGGTTTCTCTTTTACAACTGAAACTGTACTCCGTATGACAGTAGTATGTAAATATGCCAGTAGTTTGTCAAAACTCACACCCAGATTTCTCTAACGGCAAAGCAAGTAAATTTCACTTGTCAATGACTATAAGATTAACTGTGTTCGTTGTTAGTAACAAGCAGCAGAGTGTTTAATTTTAATGCGATCATAAGATTATTATCTCAAGTTTTGTCTGTATGCCTACAAGTGAAAGAGAAATCCTGAGTCAAACTTACACATAGGCTGTAGAAATGATCAGTGAGAGCACTGTGGCGTTATAATAAAAAAATTATCTACTTTCAGACCGCAACGATCTTTAACAGAAGACACATGCAGGTACATCGTAATATGATATATGTGAATTTCTAATTCCAAGATCGTTCTCAGCCTGCTAATAGGTGAAATGTAATGTTAACATACCAATACATATATTGTTCCAATTATATACGGTTTTAGTCTATTGTAAAAGATTTTATTTTATCACACAGATGTCCTTTTACCCCTGCAGTCTGCTGAAGCTAGCCCACACAGTACTTAGGCTACAATGAAGATGTATATAATTTGGCTTTTCATCATCTTCACCTCAGTTTAGATTGAAATTGATTGGTTTTATTAACTACTAACCGTCCTAAAGTATAGTCTTCGGTTGAATGATTCATGAGAATGTCAAAACTAGATTACTTCTTGAATACAACTCATATGCTTCAAAGTAAACAAGTTGAATAACATGTAGTTGAGAAAACCTATTGTCGAAGGTAATGTCATGTTCTCACATCTGTTGGTAAATAAGAAATGCTCGCACTTGAGGAGAAATCTATACTAATGTTATAAAGACATAGGTACATTCAAGATGAGACTTGGTTATGATAAGCTATATTGAAATGGACAACTTGGTTAAGATAAGCTAGTCTACAAATGAGTTCTTTCACTCAAAACTTCAAATCATATGAAAGTGGCACGTTCAAATGTGCATTCAATAGAAAAGGTATGAGTGAATAGACAGTTTATGAAAAAAGTTGAAAAAGTACATAATTAAGAAGGTCATAAGTTACTTTTCTAAGCTTTATACAAACTGTTGTTTCAAATGCTCCCAAGATTGAATTTCTTGTTGCAATGATAGGCATCTTTATGTAAGGAGATTTAACATGGACAAACTTTCAGTTAATCTTTGTTATGACATCCCTGGAAAGGAGGGATAGATGGTGTGATCAAGGCAGGCTGCAAGAATGACCTCAGTGATTTTTTGATGGAATATGAATTAAGAAAAAAATAATAGTTTAAAACTGAAGTTCTTCTGTAAAACAGGATGCAAATAAACGTTAACTCGACTCGAGACACTCTTTTGGTAAAACGAAGGCTATTAGTTCAATCCACTCACTCAAAATGTGGTACCAAAACATGTTAAGGAATATGTGAAAGATAAAGAAAACAGAGGTAGGCTGTGCAAGGAGATGGTAATGTAAATCGCTGAATAAAATGAGATGAATGGCCAGGGTGTTGAGAAGCTTTCCGATTTCTAAGACGGTAGAAGTTAAAAAGAGAAGAAAAGAAGAAGAAAGTATGAAGGAATTGAAGTATTATTCTGCAATGCATGCGTGTTATATAGTAAAGAAACATTACAGGAATAATAGGATGAAGGTAAAAAAAAAGAATGAATTAATTGTCCTTGTCCTAATCCTATTTCTACTACTGGGAGCTCATACTAATCATCCATCAACATTCATATTCATAATTCGTAAATGGTGAAGAGGAGAGAGCAAGCAAAAATAGCTAAAGACCAATTCACGCCAAACAGGACCACCCCTGACTTAGGATCATCATCGCCAGGAGCGGCACCGGAACTCCCATCACCTGGACTCGCAGCACCACCATCGCCCGTACTCGCAGCACCGGAACTGCCGTCGCCGTCACCAGCTCCTGGTGTCATTACTGGGACCGGCACTGGCACTGCTACAGGTGTTACTACCGGAACCGGTGTGGTTACCGGCAGCGGTGACTGTACTGGTGGTGCCGGGGGGCTAATCGGAATTACGGGATTGACTGCCGGTGCCGGTGCTGGGGGGCTAATCGGAATGACGGGATTGACTGCCGGTGCCGGTGCTGGGGGGTTAATCGGAATGACGGGGTTGACTGCAGGCGCCGGGGGGTTAACCAGAACCGGAGAGATAATTGGGACGGGTGATACGACGGGGACGGGGGAGATGACCGGAACCGGTGAGATTACAGGGACGGGTGATATGACCGGGACGGGGGAGTTGACCGGAACGGGGGAGATTACAGGGACGGGAACGAATACAGGGGCGGGTGATGGAATATTGGCGGGAATTGGTGTTAGCACCGGAGTAGGTGTTGGAACTGGCGATATTACTGGGACGGGTGATTTTACTGGGACGGGGGACTTGACGGGAATTGGAGTGATTATTGGTACGGGTGATATCACCGGCACCGGTGACTTGACCGGGATTATCTCCTCCGGATTGGTGGTCCTGATGAGGGTGTTTACCTGCACCACCGAAATGTTACTCTGCTTCTGGGATTGTGCAAAAAGGGGTTTTATGAGTTTGGCTCTGAAGACGGCGTTGGGGTTGGTGGCGGACACTAAGGTAACGTCGCCCTTGTTGATCTTGAGGAGCAGTCCCTGGTCCTGGGACAGCGTGGTGACGTTGATGGTTTGATTTTGGTGGAGATCCAGGTAGGCCAGCGCCACGTGGAGGCTCAAGATGGTCTTTATGTGGTGGATTGATTTCCCGGAGAGAGGAGCCATGGCGGTGTTATCCACTGCGAACACCGTTGCGCTCTGCCTGGCGTTTATTGCGGCGGCCAGCTGCGTTTGTGTAAGGTAGTCGTTGAATGAGGAGTAGGCGGGATATTCCGACAAGAGTTTGGTTATGTCGAAAGCAGCCACATGGCATGGGTCCATCATTGCAAAGGACAGAAGCAGAATTGTCCAGAAGGAGCTACACAAACTCTTCCTCATCTTCATCTTCATCTTCATCTTCTTCCTCACTTCCCCTGATGCATACATTCATGCACACACGTACATCACAGTTTCCAACCACCCAACACATTATCAGATCTCTTATATACTCTCTCCCCCTTCTACTTCTTCCTTACTTCAGATCCGTAACTCAAGTACTCTGATCTGTTCCCCCTCCTTTTCAGCAACGTTTATGCTCCTTCGCCACTTCCACGTTTCACTTTCCCTATCCCTATATTTAGTTCATTCCTTCTTTTTCTTTCTCTTCATCCTCCACCATGCATCCATCCATCTCAAACGTAATCAATCTATCACGCAAATCATTCAAATATCATCCTTTTTTATTTTCGCATCATTCTTTTAACACTTTTAGACTAATTTAACACGTCATTCTGTGTAACACTTCATTTTTACCCATTTATTTCTATTTTTATTTAAAAATCAAATAAATTTCATGAAGGTAAATCTAGTAATATTCATTAATGACTAACAAAAATTAACAAAATCTTACCATAAAATTAAACAAGTATAAATAATTTAAAAATTAAATTAGCACAAATTAAAAGAAACTAGAAGGGGTTTTAAAAAAATAAAAGAAGTTAGATTTTTTTTTATTTTTCTACTTAAATTTCTTCCTTTTACACAATAAGTGAATTGAGAATGAAATAAAGGAGTGGGAGTGTTATGTAGGGCGGAAAAGGAAAAAAAAAATAGAAAAGAAAAAGAAAAAAGCGTGGGTTTGTGGGAGTGAGAAGGTGTGAGGGTAAACTCTAGGGTTTGGCGGGGCGGAGGTGAATTGGATTGGGATCGGCGGTGTTGACGATCGACCGGCGAGAAGGCATGAAGCTCACCGTTAAAACTTTGAAAGGCAGCCATTTCGAAATCAGGGTTCAGCCCTCAGACACTGTTAGTAATATCTCTCATTCCTATTTCTCCTTTACTTTCACTGTTTCCCACCCTATCCTGTTCTATCTACCTGCAGCATTACATTTCTCGTGTTTTTTCTATCCAAAATACGACTACAATGCTTTATCGTATCAATCTGCTAGTATTACATGAAGGGTCATTCAAATTTTGTTCTTTGTTAGCTAACATTGAACTACTATTCATTTCCCCCTCAGATTATGGCTGTCAAGAAAAATATTGAAGATGTACAAGGCAAAGATAACTACCCATGTGGACAGCAATTGCTGATTCACAATGGTAAGGTTTTGAAAGATGAAACTACATTATCAGACAATAAGGTCTCTGAGGATGGCTTTCTTGTTGTAATGCTTAGTAAGGTATATTTCCTTAATCACAAATTCTGTTAAAATAATATTGTCATCTTTTTTAAGAAAAAAAAAATCAATAAGAGCTTCATCTGAGCTGCGTTCTGAACTGCAATGATGTGATGAGAATGACTCTGGACATGCCTCAAATGGTTGTTGTGTTGGAATCCTTCTTCCTCTGCGGTTATATAGTCGGTGGAGCGTGGGAAGAGTGTGTGTACTTCCCATAGCACTCCATTATGCCTAAGTTAGCATGACGGTTTAGGGGTTAGTTATAAGGAGATGATGATTACCTGGGTGTGAAAGGTGTTTGTCCTGACTTTATAGGAAGTGGTGGTTATAATCACCCCACAAACAATAGATTTAAAGAATTGCTGATTGGGATAAGTCAGTGCATCTTGAATGGCCATTTAAACTGGTTGAGGGATTGTGAGGTTTGAGGCTGCCTAGCATAACTGAATAGATTTGTTAGGTGTGAATAATATGCTAGGTTGATTGAGCTGGGTCCTAGGTTGAGTATCCATTGACAATACCAAATGACGCTTATGATAACATGGTTTAATGCAATCATTGTGCTTTTCAATTTTGAAATATTATTTGCACCAGTGTAAAAGATTGTGGCAAACCAGCAAGGTAATAATGTCACGGTAGCCGAGCATGTAGGATACAAAATTAAAATGGCCAAACAGAACCCCGGTTAAGCATTTTGATGTACAGTGATAAGCCTAAAGACCAAGTACTCTTCTAGGTAGGGTTTTCCTGTGATTGATAAACCCAGTACACTTTATGGGGCAAAATGTTCCTCCGGATTGTCAAATTGTGCACTATGAAGGGGCTATACCACCATCAGATGTGGCTATGGGACTTTCTATTGCAACTGTTGCGTTTCAGCCCACTGTCAAATGTTTACAACTATCGTGTATTTGTAGACCGACTTAATTGAACACTTTTAGTGCCCCACTTGACATCTAGATCGGACCATGGAATTGGAATTAGCCCTATTAATCCTATTTTTTATGTTTGGAAATCCTTATAGAGTAAAACCGTAACTCTGACAATTCCATGAAATTACAAATTAACTAACTCGAGTCATTTACACTTTTCTTATGCTTCAGTATGTTTTGTTTGTGATTCCTTTTACTTCTGTAAGCATATTTTTTCCATGTTTCTTCAATTGCAGAGTAAAACCTTGGGATCTGCTGGCACTTCATCAAGTCAGGCATGTTTCTTGCCCATTTCATTTCTTCTTTTTGGCATTTGAGTTTTATTTCTTTTTCCTCTGTATGAGCTGGTGATTGGGCATGTTTGACAGCCTGCTAGCAACCCACCTACAACTGTATCAACACCAAATTCCTCGTCTCTTGTACAAACCCAGTGAGTTTATTTGAAGTAGCTTTTTATGTGGTTGTTTCTGTATCAGCTGAATTTTTTGCCTAACTTATTGCTTCTGCAGATCTACAAACAACAATGCACCTGCAACAGATGTCACAACTACAAAGTATGACTTTTATCTCTACGGTTGCCTTAATATACTGCTAATAAATTCTGATGAAGTATCTATTTTTATGCCCTGATGTTCCTTTTAAGACGTTTCTGTCTAATGAAGGCTGATAATGAGGGATCCTTTTCATTTATAATAATAAATTCAAGAGGTAAAATGCATTTGTTGTAATTTGATTTTAGTCTGATGCTGATTTGGCCAACCTAATTACTTCGGATACTGTTCAAATTAATTTTTGCCTGAGGCCAAATTGGGTCAGATCTAATTAAAAAATTTTCACTGTCCAGAAGGGGTGGTCAACCTGGTCTGAGCTAAATCAGGGTGAAATTAAATTAGGGACTAGCCTGATAACTTATAGGTTGTCCACGTTGCTCCTGATCCACTGTGCTCGTCACCACATTGTGTCTTCCTTACTCGTAGGATTGCACGAGTATGCTTGCAATTTTAACAATATTGCTCGTAATTATAGTTATGTCCTAAATTAATATAACATCACCCTCTTGTTTCAATTAACAAATTGAGTTGTCTGCCATTTTCCTATTTCCTGTAATCAAGTCTTCTCAAGAAACCATTTGGTATCCTTTTTGCAGTGTGACTACGGATACTTATGGCCAGGCTGCTTCAAATTTAGTTGCTGGTAGTAATCTTGAGCAGACTATTCAGCATATTATGGACATGGGTGGTGGCAGTTGGGATAGAGATACAGTTAGTCGTGCTCTCCGAGCAGCTTACAATAACCCAGAGCGTGCTGTGGACTACCTGTATTCTGTATGCATAAAGTGCTCATTGTAGAATTAACTGCATAGATTTTTTGCTTAACTTCTTCTGGTTTTAGCATTTTTTTATTTGTTTTTTGTTTGCAGGGAATTCCTGAAGCAGCAGAAATTGCTGTGCCAGCTGCTTCTTACCCGAATAGTCAGACAACTGAAACAGGTGGGGTCGCTGCCGGAGCTGTTCCTGGGGTCCCTAACTCATCTCCCTTGAATATGTTTCCACAGGTAAACCTTGTCTTTACATTTTTTGCTGTTAGTTTTTGAGCTTTATTTTAAGTAGATGTACCTTTTTCAGGAGGCAATTTCTGGTTCTGGAGCTGGAATTGGGTCGCTTGACTTCCTTAGAAACAATCCCCAGGTGGGTTTTGGTTCTGTAAATTGGTATGTTCTTAACGTTAGTAAACATTTATGTTGTGCATATCCTTGTTGCAAGAAATAGTTTTAGTATCTTGAACTTTTTACACTAAAAATGTGAGATTATAATGCCATGAATACTCTTAAGAAAGTTGAATTTAATCCTAACTCAATTTCACAAAACTGACGTTTGAGGTGAGGTTTACACCCACTTATATACCGTATTTTGATCTTATTTCTAGTCGATGTGTGCCTTTCAACACAACCCTCATGTTGAGAACTGAACATCCCAAGTGTGCTGCTCGACAATAAGGGGAACACAATAGCTAATAGCAAGTGACATAAGATCCAACAAACTTGACTATGATAGACTCAATGGTTCTGATTCCATGTAAAGAAAATGAAATTTAATTCTAACTCAACTTCACAAATTAGCTTATAAGGTGGGATTTATACCAACTTACATGTTATAGTTTGGTTTTTTCTAGTCGATGTAGGTAAATGCATACCTCGTCTTAAAAATCAGTTTTATAAGATTGAGTTATGTTTAAATTCTACTTTCTTAAGAAATACCATTAATCCTGTGGAGATTGAAATATAAATTTGGACCATCAATTAGCTTATTCCCCCATTGGTAATATGTTTGAAAAGAAAATGAAGTACAAAACTTCCTGAAAGTAAACAATAAATTTGATGTTGTGTTTTTATTTCATTTTGTCATATTTTTAGCTTATATGAAAAATGCGGTGATGTAAAACAAAATTAGACGTTGGTTCTCTTGACTGTTAATACTGTGGTTTATATGATGGGAGCTGTTTGGAAATGTAATATGAATTTGCATATGCTTAATCAATATAATGCAGCGTTGGTATTTTAGTATTGCAATTGGTTTGTTATTCTTATCTTGCTTCAAGCTTTAAATTGTTGTAGTAACTGTGTCTTTGTTTTGCATTATTAGTTTCAAGTATTGAGATCAATGGTGCAATCCAATCCACAAATTCTGCAGGTATCTAATTAAGTATTTTCTCAATCACCAAATACCTGATGAAGTAGTCACTTTTTAATGTCTTATGAACATTCTATTGCAGCCTGTACTTCAGGAGCTTGGAAAGCAGAATCCTGGTCTCTTAAGAGTAATTCAAGAGCATCATGCTGAGTTTCTTCAGTTGATTAATGAACCTATTGAGGGTTCAGAAGGGTGAGTGTACTGCTCGCCATATATGCTTGACAATTTTATTATCACTCTGTTTTACTGACATCGATACTTTGTAATGTCTGATTCATCATTTGCTATTTCAATTGGTTTTAGTCTTTTGCCATCTTGTAACATGAAAGTAACCTTTTGACTCGGCTTGATACCCTATCCAGGAATTATTTATGACAATTTATGACACGCGACATTGAAGTACTAGTTTATTATCTTCACCTGAATATGGATTCTCAGAAATTTTTTATTTTACTAGTGATATATTTGATCAACCTGAGCAAGACATGCCTCATTCTATCAATGTGACGCCAGCTGAGCAGGAGGCAATTGGAAGGGTATGTCTTAAATGTTTAAGTCTGATATTTTCTCTTTTCATTTCCACTGACGTATCCATTAGCTTCATTTGTGCTGATTGGTTTTACCTATGATACATATAGCTTGAAGCTATGGGATTTGACAGAGCCTCAGTCATAGAGGCATTTTTAGCATGTGACCGTGACGAGCAATTGGCAGCCAACTACTTATTAGAAAATGCTGGAGATTTTGAGGATTAATTCACTAACCTAAATTAATTGTAGTTTTGCTTGGGCCTTTTTTGAGGGTGGTGGGGGCTGTTGCATTTTTTTCCCCGTTATAATGTCTTGGAAAATTTACGCGGGTGGAGTTTTAGATTTGGTTTGACGTATTAGTCGGGACAATAGACAATTACTCTTGATTTTAGAATGGTTAGTTTATACAACAGTGTTTCTAGTTATCTTCCTCGATGAAATAGAAAAAGCTCTAATTGTAAGTTGATTTATTGTCACGAAAGCTAGTTTTCTGCATTGCAGCAGATTCTTGTATAGCTATTTTGGTTGTGTTTGCCCATTACCCCCTCCTTTCTTTTTATTTGCTTTATATTTGAGTAGGGAAAAAGAACTCGACTATAAAGCGGTAACGTATATGCATTGATCCCGTCGCGAACAGTAACCATTGGTAGCATCACGATATTTGGTTCAAGTACTGTCGTTCCTTATTTATTGCAACGTGTCGTTAATAATATACAACCGCAATGACAATGATATCGGGATAACCTAACAAATTTAGGCAACTATTTTACTAATCTTCCTTTTTCTTTACACATTTACAATTTTTTTTAATTATTCCATTATTTTTAAAACAGATTGTTGAGTGCTTATATGATCGTCAAAATATATTTTTTAATATATAATTTTAATTCTCCATTTATGATTTATTGAATGTTCGAGAAAATCAGGTCTCAATATGTGAAGCATTACACCTAGGATATCATCGTTTCTCCGTTGGAAGAGGCTGGTGCTACTTCGATTGCTCTTAATAATTCGTAGTTTTAATAAATTCAGTCTCTTTCACGCAGATGAAATGTTAAAAGAATTTTTTCCTTCGGTGGAATCTTGAATTCTCATCCCTTCCTAGAAAGTTTTAATGAAGAACTTGTGAATTGTTGAAAATATTAGACTTGTGAGATTTGTTTTTAAAATTTTATGCCGGACATAAATTTAAACCCTTTTTATTTTTGGGGAAAAGAAAACAAAAACGAATTCCGTATCAAATACAAGTACACCCTCATTGTTAATGCATCTTACCTGATTGCTCCATTCGTAGTAAGAAATATGAGTTCTCTTATGGCAAATATTGGCAAGTTTATATCCAAAGTTTACTCCTATGAATTCTAATGATGGTTAAGTCAGAGGAACCAAATATTGGCCTGAAATGATTAGAATATGAAGTAGCAAATATACAATGGCGATGCCGAAGTTATTGGGACATCAATAGTTGTACATTATTTTGTCGGGATCCTCAACGTTTACAATATGAAGCTTCCTCAATATATTGTCCATTGCTTGTAGTGCAGTCCTGTAGTGATCATGAGATTTCTTACCTTCCTCTACAACCTTTACAATCTGTTTGTATAAATGATCATACCTATGAACTGGATTACTTATATCAATGCCACTGCAGTTGTGATCATAAACGCTGCTACGCTTCGTATCTTTTCTCCACCGTGAAACAATGTACTGAGCTGGGATCTCTTTTATCCCATTTTGGCTTAAAATAAATAAAGCATGCCTGCACAACCAACCTCTGAAATTGAACAGACCACAGATGCAAAAGATCTCCATTTCAGCTTCATTATAACACACCTCATAATCTCTTGCACCTCTCTGATTTCCCTCAACTTCAACTTGTTCTTCCACATTGTAGGTGATGACCGGTCCATCAACATTTATCTGTCTGGAGTTAAAGCAAGAAAACATCCCTTCCACTTCCCTTTCAAACATTCTTAATATTTCATTGGTATATAACTTCGAAACCTGCAACTCAAAGTAAGACCTCGATTTTGGTACAAAGCTACAAGATTTTGAATCCAAATCTGCCAAAGCTTCAAGTTGTCGCTTTGTCTGTAAAGTCTGATCATATTTTTCTAAAAATTCTTTCAGAGAAGTCTGTTCATCGAGGTACCCATCAAAGAAAAATGATACAGCATCACTTTGTTGAATCGAAAATATTCCTGCCAAGAAGATTTCCTTCAGATAAACTGGAGCCCACCGTTTCCGTTCCTCATATAAAGATTGGAGCCATTTATTGCCTCTAAGTTCGTTGCTTTTCATCATGTCCTCCCAAGTTGCTTCAAATTCCTCAGCCCTTAGAGAGGAATACACTGCTCTGCTCAAAGCTGCACTGATTGCTTCATACTGTACGCAGGCTCCCAGTTTTCCTGGAACTTTTTGCATGATATTAAACAAGCAAAAGCAGTGTGTAGATCTTGGAAAGACATCAGCAACCACATTTTGCAAGATTCCACATTGGTGGGTGATGATAACTTGTGGGGGGCGTCCCAAGATGCACGTAAGCCACGCTCTGAACAGCCAAGTGTATGATTCAACCGTATCACAAGCAAGCAGTCCACAGCCAAACAAGATGGATTGTTTATGGTGGTTTATCCCAAGGAACATAACCAGAGGAACTTCATATGCACCGTTCAAACATGCTGTGTCGATTGCTACAACATCACTGAAATAACTGTATGCCACCCTGGACTTTGCATCAGCCCAGAACAAATTCCTGAAGCATCCCTTGTCATTGACATCAACCACATAGAAGAAGTCTGGATCTGCCAATTGCTGGTGACTGCAAAAGTTGAGAATTGCTTCAGCATCACCTTTCTTCAGCTTCAACTGACTGTTGGAGTAGAGGCCTTTTGGGGATTCCCCTTCATCAGGATGTACACCAGCATCATCCTCAGCATCGATTATGACAGTTCGAAACATCCTAATTTTCTGAACCTGTTGAGCAGCAGTAGCATCTAAGTGGAAGGTTCTTTTGGTGCCAAGAGCAACTTGCTTATGGGACTTGTAAAACTTGCCACTGGTGGGGTTAATCAAATGATTGTGGTCAAGCTCAACTTCAATAATTCTCCATCTTGTGGAATCCATCAACCTGAACTTGATCATAGCAGGACAACCAGTTCTGGTTTCCGGTCTGGGACGATTAGCTTCAGTTCTTTTCTTGAAGCCTGCGCTGCTGCAGCTAAGTTTTGCTCTGTAACGTTCCTTAGTCTTGCGGTACCAGGTATTTGTGACCCTAACCCCAAATCCCTGTTCCTTGGCGTACCAATTATAGAAGTAATAGACATCCTCGTAGCTATCAAACTCCATTCCAACCGCAGGAGCAACAGGGACATCCACATGGACATTACCCTCACCTTCTTCATCTCCTACGGCCTCACTGTTCAGACAAACTTTATCCATCCAAATCCAAATCCAATGCCAACACAAACCTAAACACCACACTCCTTCACACTACACCATTATTCTTTACCACAATTAACTACACTACACAAGAAACAACCTTGTTACCTTGTTATAATTACTTTCGACTTTGGACTACTTCTTCTCTCACCTTCATTTCACAGCTCCCAGTTGCAATTTGGATGGAGATTTCATTCCACACCACACCCTCTCCATTTCTCTTCCTTTTTCTTTTCAATTCACTTCCTGCTTCTGACCTAAAAGTAAACCATATGCCCTTTTCTTCTGCAATTAAAATATAGGGTTCATAATTCCCTAAAAAAACCTTTTTTTTTTTTCTTTCATTTTTTAAGTTTTACCTTACCAAGCTATCATCTTGCTCGCTCACATTTGTTACTAAAATATATCACCTAACATAAAAAATCATATCTTTAAAATTCAAAATTCAAGAATCAAGATTTTCTATAAAAAAAAATACTTAATTAAATCCAAAGATAAGTTTGTGAAGCTTCGGATCAAATTTATAGGGTTTCAAGAACCGGGTTCATTCTTTGTGATAGTCATGAATGTTCAAAACAAGATCTCGTATGCCCACCCAAAACACAAGTACTTAATTTGTTGAATTATCTTAGCAATATTGCTCTAACTTTAACAGAAACAATCCTTAACTAAATTTTAGTTATCTTCTAATCAAGAAGATTCGTTTGTTTGAGATGATTAATTGGTTGAATTAAGGTCAAATTATCTTAGCACTACTCCAGTTCTATATTTAGCATAAAAATCCTTGACTAAATTCTAGTTATTTAGGATTGTTTGAGATGAAATATTGACATTCTAGTTATTTAGGATTGTTTGAGATGAAATATTGACATCCTGGTTAATCATATTTAGAATAAAACAAGTAAAATTGACATTATTAGATTCAATACACCAAAAATTGTGAAAGTCCAACATTTTGTTCTCTTCTTTTTCTCCATTCTAAAATTTCTTCTAATAACAACCAATAAGAATTTTTCTTTTCTACCTTTTGAATTAGTCAGGACTAATTCGTAACGGTATGTTTCGATAGAGAGTTTATAATTTAAGAAAAAATATAATGCATCCAATTGGAATGGTTTTGAATTTAAAATAATTTATTTTTTACATGTATTTAATAGATTCCTCAACTCAAATTTTTTAAATTTTAAATTTCTTATTTGAATAGATATTTTAATTATCTTAAATATTTAATAATTCAAAATTATTAATTAATAATATTTTTTATCAATATTTATTAAAAGTTAGTTTTCAGTCAAAATTAATTAGAAAAAAGGTATGGATTGACTTTGATAAAAATTGAACACATATGACATGGATAAAAGAATTTTGTGGACACACATTAAAATTTTGTTCATAAAAGCCAATAATAAAAAACTAATAACATTTATTAAAAAAAAAAATAACTTGACCTTAATCTTAAATTCTAAACCTTAAACCTTGATGTACATGAAAAAATATTCTTTAATATCAACTTTGAAAACTTATTATATTTTCAATAAATAGTAAGTAAGAAAAATTAACTTTAATGATATCAATCAAACAATTGATTCTAGTGTAAAAAAAAAAAATTCACTTTCATTACTTCAAAAATTAACTTCAAATTAATAATGTGTCAATTTTGACTAACTCAATAATTGTTTGAGTGTAGTAAAGTTAATTATATTTAACCTGTATTTAATAAAAAAAAACATAAAGAGAAGAAACATAAATGTAAGAGTGAGAAAGTTTAAATAGTTTTAAATTACTCATGAATTTTCAAATTTCAATTTTTTAAAATTCCTATTTAAAACCTATTTTCTGAAATAAAACATTTTAAATTTTCTATAAAAGTAAATTATCTAAAAATTTAGAATTCACATTATAAAAGAAAAACAAGTGCATGTTAAGATTAGTGGATTAAAAAACATAACTTATACATGTTTCTTGTTTATTAAATAGATGTTTTTTTTTTCCTTAATTACTGCTAAGATATGTTGTACTTTGTTTTAACCAATAATTAATACACAAACTTCAACACAAACATAAAAGAATAATTGAAAAAAGGTATAAAAATAATAATAAAGTATACATGCAAGTTCCTATCCAGTTATGTTTAATTGAATTTTATTTATTTTTTTATATAAGTCTCTTGATTTATAAAAGGATAATATTTAAAATATTTTTCACAATACAAATAAAAAGTAAAATAAGAATTAAAACAATAAATTTAAATAGATAATTTGATGTGAACAATCGGATATTTATTATTTAAGTCCTCAACTTCATACATATTACCTCCCACTAAGACATATATTTGAGTGTATTAGAATGGTAATTCATTAACAACTCTAAAACTGGATCACAACATATTTTATGTAAACAACCTTTAAACTATTATATAAACAATATATTCATATATACTTAATCATTTTAATTGAGTCCTATGCAAATTTAGTTGAACAAATTTTATTTAAGATTGATGTAGAAAAACAGATCTTTAAATTAATTCTTGTAGATCTTACATAATTTTGATCAATAAGATGATAACCATCATAACATGTTTTTTCCTTTACCGAACACAATATTTTTAAACTAGAAAAGTTCCATTAATAAAATCAAATCGAGAATAATTAATAAAATAATAACCACTCCAATATTAATTCATACCTTCATATACTTGTTTACTATTTTAATTTAATTTACAATGCATTAAACTTTGTTTTATTTGCTAAGTGATGATTTTTTTTTAGGGCACTCACGTGTGATTTTCCAAATTTTGAATATTTGATAGATATCAGTGTTAATGCGTTATCATTACTACCGCATATGACTTCGTGGTCATGGACACCACAGTAATTTCTAAATACATGCGTAAAATGTTAATTTTTAACTAATAAAGTGTGTTAATGTTATTAGATATGATGTTAAAGAATTTTTAAGTAGTCTCATTTTTTTTAAATGTAATATATAAACCGAACAAGAAATTTGATAATTTATGAAGGAAATTAGTGTAGAAAAAACTTATCAGAGAAATAAATAGGTAACTAATCTATGCCTAATTAGCTATGATATTGCACAAACATAAACTTTGGGTTGTCATTCCCGACAAATTTGATAGATTATTTAGCTAAGGTTTCGTCTTAATCAGTCATTACTACCATACAATAATTAAAAATGCAAATTTTACATGTAACAAGGATATTATTATGTTTTTCTTTATAATTAGCAAGAGTCTAAGTGAGGAATCTGCTATCAAATTTGTCATCAATTTTGAGGGCTTTTAAAGACTGAATTTTAAAGACTGACTCGCTAGTGTTTTAAGGATTGGCCGGTGACACTATTAACTGAATTTTTCTAATATATTTTTTTTTTGAAGGACTGAATCCATAGAAATAATGAGAAATCTCCCTAACATTTTCTTCATTATTTCCTCATCAAATGATTTTGCGAGGAATGGGAAAATCGTGATTGTTAATAAATAGCTAGCTAAAACTTCATAAGTTACTAGTTCGAAATCCAAAATAAATTGTTATATTATTTAGTTAAACTTGGTAAAATTAATTCCTAAATTAGTAGAGAAATGTAAAATGACAGGTTTTATAGAAATTTTTTCTCAAAATATCATTTTAGATAATTATAATTAAGTTTGACCACAAGAAGACAATGTAAGAGATATTTTTAGGCAAGAACGTTAAAAATATTTTAACTCTAATGTTGAGAGGAAGGAAAGAAAGATAAATATGAAATTGTATTAAATTATTAAAAAATATAAAAAGCAATAAACTACCAATTATAAGCTAGTTAAAAAATCTTAAAAGTTATAAGATGGTACAATAAATTATCAAACATTCTTAATTTAATTAAATAAACTTGCATAGTAGTTAAATAAGTTATGAATCTAACGTATTAAACTTGGTAAAAAAAATTTCCAAAATGGCTTAAGTTTGCTTTTGTGATAAAATCTTTTTAGAGCTAAATCATATTCATTTGATAATAGAAATGACAAAAAAAAAAAAATAGTAAATAACAATAAAACAACTGTCACTTAACTGAATTTTGAAGCTAACTTTTAAGTATAAGATTTTGATTTGAATTTAAGGAAGAATGATAATTACGAGTTTCACCTGAAGTCACTACCATGTGTGTGTATATTTAATATTGAATATGTTTTTATTATTAATAATTAAAAGATATAAATTGAAAACGATATGTATATCAGGTACAGAACATGGGCGAGGTTGAAGTAGAAGCTGTGAAGCGTGGTGTTGATGTATGGATATTTGCTGAGACCACAAAAGAATTGCTTATCCAGCAACCTCTCAATCGGCCTGAGTTCTGGGATATCACCACTTCTGCTCCCATTCCTCTTTCTCATTCATCGCTTATAACTGCTCGGTAAATATGCATGCACTTGCATGCATGCTTATTTAATCATTCATTCATTCATGGTGATATTGGTAATGAAGTGTGTATATGTATGATTGATTTTTCAGAAGGGAGCTAAAGAAACAGTTAGGAGTAACCCTTCCCAAGGATGCATTTGAGTTGATATATGTTTTCGAACAGGAGGGGTAAGTACATCAAATTTCAACACTTGCTTAACTTTCTGCTGTTTTCATCAAAATAATATCATCTTCTGATATAAAGCATTTCTTATTTCAAATAAGTCGTGTATTCACTTTGGTGATAACTTTAATTTGAAAAACTTTCGGTGATGAAAAATACAGCAAGAAGGAATCTATTGACGTTTATCTGGTTACAACTACTGATCCAATACCTTTGGAGGCCTTCACTCTTCAGGTCTGCATCATCTCTAAGATGTTATTGTCTAATTGGTTTTGTCACACATTTTTCCTATTCAAATCACGCAATAAACATGTGCTTAACCTATCATAAATCCAACATCTATGTGTTTTTGTTTTGCCAGGAAACGCAAGTGTCTGCTATAAAATATCTCTCTTACAATGAGTATAAAGGGTTTTTAGCCAAGCAAGATAATGTTCCTTATGATGTTTCTGGACGATATGGTCAACTCTTTGATATAATTGAAAAGAGGTATGTTATCATGATATATACCGAAGCAAAAACTTTTATCACCCTCCTAATACATAATTTTATACTTTCAATTCTCGGACCTTGTCTCTCTAGTATTTGTTAAATGTAAATTTATCTTCCAAAACAGAGCATCGTTTGTCGATCAAAGGGGAACAAAATGTTCTTTACAAATTAGGAAATTTGTTTCAATCAGTACATTTGATACAAAAATCTAATGGGAGTCAAGATTTGTTCTAAGATGAAGTTGCATACCCTTAGATATATGCAGCAGCTAGTGACCAACCATCTTAATCAAAATGAAGTTTCTGCCTAAACAACAGAGTGTACATCCAAATTGTTCCAAATTCATGTTGCAAAGACTTCCTTTAAACTCAAATTGCCTATGTTCATACGACTATTTAATATTCTACACGCATTCTGAGGGAAACAAATATATAATGTTGAAATATACATATTCATTTTTTGAAGGTACAAAGAGAATACTGAAGCCCGCAGTTTGACTTTGCAAAAGCAACTAAATCGTTACGCCCCTATTTCCCTTAATGCAGAGGTTAATTGCCTTATTCATTTATTTATATTTATTTTTTATATTATACACTGACCATTATCCATCAAATTCTTAGCTTATGCTTCTTTCTTCTTTCCATCTTCTCTTTGTTAATTTGCACAACATATATACTTAATATTTAAAGTATGACAGTTATGACTTATCATTATCCTTTCTGAAAGCACATTTCAAAGGTATCCCAAAACTGGTATTCTACCATTTTGTTACATTGAAAGTGGGAGAGGATGAAGGGAAAAGAGTATAGAATATGAGAAAAGTTGTAACATAATTGATGAATATTAACATTTGTCTTGCTCTCTTAATATATTAAAACTTGTTTTGCTTTCATTTTTAGTTATAGTTGAGACATAACATATCACGAATTTTGTTTTTATTTTGCCAGTTAACGGAGCTTACAGATTCAGACAAGGAAGCTCTTGTTTTTGTTGTCAAGGCTGCAGCTCTTATCGATGAAATTTTTTATTTGCAGGTTCTTATTTATGACACATATAGTTATCTGTGCAATGATCATTTGTTCATATACCTTGTGCCTGTTGATTTTAATTAATGTGCTATAATTTGTTTATATACCTTGTGTGTTGATTTTAATTAAATGTTTTTTATTTTCAGGTTTAATTTTGTAAATTTTTTAATTTAATTGGATTAAGTTGAATTCGTTTTTTGTTAACTAAATTCAACTTCATCCATGTCTTATTGAAATTTGACTATTTATTTTCTACCAGTCCTGGTACAATAATCCGTCTCTTAGAGATTGGTTGAAGGAGCATGCTGATGAATCAGAGTTGAACAAGTTGAAATGGTCCTATTATTTGATTAACAAGAGCCCGTGGTAAGTCATTGAACTTGTTCTCTTAATTGAATAGTATGATAATTTGGCAAAAGCAGTTCAAAAGTAGTTCATTTTCTTATCTTTTTCTATGGCATAATGATGTAGAAAAGTAGGATCGAATCCTTGCAGACCTCTTTAATGCTAACAAGGTTCATGACTTGCAAAGATGTTATAAACATATGATAGGTTATAGTATCTTATAATGACATTATCTGATATTTGTTTGACCTCTGCTCAATGGATTGAGTACAATTAAACTCATGCTAATAGATGAATTGGTTGTTGACAGGTCTAGCCTTGATGACGGTGATGCATTTTTGACGACTGCAGATTCAGCAATAAGGTTGCTTTCTAAAGCAACTAAACCTGTTAAAGAATGGAAAGGTGTAGAATATAGAGCAGCATTTCCTGTGCCAAAACCTCGTGGTGCTAATTTCTACCCTTCGGATATGGACCAAACGCTATATGCTAAGCAAATGATGTCAAAATTAAATGATTCATCAGTAAACATGAGAAATAATAAGCTTCATTTCTTGTAGGAGTTTGAGACATGGAAGGAGACTCTAGAGAAGGATCAACAAAAGGAGGCAACGAGCTTTTTTAGTGTTATTAAAAGACGCAGTGAACTTGTTTTAGATTCTGATATCTCCAACTTCAACAACAAAGAAGGTTATGATCATGATCTATATGTAGTGCCTTACTCAGAAGAATATAAGTCTCTTCTCACGAAAGCTGCTGCTTTATTGCACAAAGCTGGAGATATTACCCAATCACCAAGGTCTCTTGAATGTTATCCATCACTGTGTTGGTAAACTCAATGCTAAATATTGCTTGTTTACAAACATTTGTTAACTTTCTTTTTCATTTTGCAGTCTGAAGAGGCTGCTACATAGCAAGGCTGATGCTTTTCTTTCAAACGATTATTATGAGTCAGATATGGCTTGGATGGATTTGGTTAGTCATATTCATTACTTTTATGCTACAATTCATTAACTATCCAATTAACATGCTAATAAAGAAGACACTGTTGGAAGAGACAAAATTTCTTATACTCATTTCTACTACAGCTATGAACAAATTAGTCTTGCATTCAGCTGAAGGATATTGTTATGTGTGCATACCAATTATGTTTTACGAGACAAACATTAAACTCTACTAATTACACTTTATTCTTCTAGCCCCTTATATTTTATATTTAATTATTTTTAAGTCATAATTGATGTTCTAATCACTTCTTAATTATTAATGTTAATTGCGATTTACTTAAGCTGAAGGTTATAAAATGCATTTCTAATGTGATCAACATTACTAATTAATGTAATATGGTTAAGAGAACATCCTTACTGTAATATTTGTATAAACTATTATAGATTTCTCTTCAATAATGTTTTGTTACAAACCAAACTTTATTATATAATACATGGGGTACAATAATTGGGTTACATTACTCAAACCAAAGTGTTCTGAAAATGTTTACAATGATCTTTGAAATCCTAGTTAATTACTTCTCTGTCCCACGTATACGCTTTCTTTAAATCTAGTACTACACTGTTATTCTTTATACATTTTTTTTTTTTTTTTTGTGACAAATTTGGAATCATAAGTATTTTTCACCTTTTATTTTTGTGCAGGACTCTAAATTGGAGGTCACTATTGATCCATATGAAACGTACGAGGATAAACTTTTCGGATATAAGGTAATTCTCAACACGAGACTTTACACTACATAAACAATTAAATGATAATCCCCCTTTGAATAATGAATGCTCATACATCACACTTAAACTGAGTTTTATGTTTTATCAATAACTAGCTTGCTAATTTATAAAAAAATTGCATTAGAGATCGAAATTATTAGTTTTTAATCGTTGCCGTTTTTGTTCTACTCCCCCGAAGGTTTATAATATTTTAAAGGGTCTCTGCGAGAGTTTTTATTTTTGAGGTGAGGGATTAACTTAAAGCTCACATATATACGATCTTAAAAATTAGATTTTAAATTTAACTTACCAGTACAAAATCAATTTATAGAATAACATTTGTAATTTATATATTATAATTTGATTATATTTTAATCTATGTCTGATTTTTAACAATTTATAACTCCACTTAATTTGGTTTTTTCTGTATTTTTCCACCAATGTGTCGACTTATGATTGATTTTCTTTAGGCTTCCTTTGAAACATTTGTTGGAATAAGGGATGATAAAGCTACAAGTCAGCTGAAACTCTTCGGCGATAATCTGCAGGTGCTTTTCGTTAAATATATTAATTTTAATGGATATTGTGTGTGTGTTCTAACATCTTAATTCAACTCGATATTGAAGCTTTTGGAGGAAAATCTTCCTCTTGACAATGTCTACAAGTCCAAAGATGTGAATGCAGCACCTATTCGTGTTATTCAACTTATCTATAATGCAGGGGTAAGGATTCTAAATATTCAAATTTTGAACATATACTGATTTTTATCATCATAGAAACAAAATGGTTTCCTTCAATTACTATTTTAATGTTATGATAAATTATAAATTTAAACTAATTATAAAATATCAAAATATAGTATAATTTAAATTAATGAAAGTGTAACACTCTAGACTGTGTAAGTATTTTTTAAAATAAATAATAGAAAGTTAATTAAGAATACATTTAAATAAGCTTCTACCTAAATTATCCTTCTAGAGAAGAAACTTAAGAATTAAAAATAAATTTAAATTTTCATAAATTAAAATTAACATAGAGGAAATTAAAAACAAAAATTTGAAAACTATATACAATAATTTCTACAAATTAACTCAAACGCAAATTAATTATGAAAAATTTGTGGAAATAAGTCCTAATTAGAAAATAAATATAGTACACCACAACACAAAAATCCTATATCTTTTTTGAAATTTACTACATGTTTTCACCCGTAATATTTTATAATTGTACAATATTAAGATGAAAAATTTACATCACTATTGGTTCAGGATGTCAAGGGACCACAAATTGTTGCCTTCAATCTACCAAACGATGAACGTATAGTAAAAGATCGAGGAACAGCAATGGTGATGCTTAAGAATGTTTCAGAGGCAAAGTAAAATTTCTAAGTTTTGTTCACGTTAAAACTTGCAAACCTTCATTTTTTTTTTTCTTCATATTTTTTCTAAATTAGCAGTTAATGTTGGCAAAACATGGAAATTCTCAACAGGTTCGAGCATATTCTTGTACCCATAGCTGAACACTGTGTGGCAAAGGAGCTACAAGAATTTGTAGATTTTGAATCATATTTTACCCATACAATTTGCCATGAATGCGTCCATGGGATTGGTCCTCATACTATAACACTCCCAAACGGTCAGAAGTCTACTGTACGATTGGTGAGTTTAATTAATTATATGCCTCTTCTAAAAGAGAAATTTCAATGATGCTTTTTGACACTTCTACAGTAAAATTATATATGATGGAGTTAGTGATTTTTTTTCTGCATAAAATTAGGGAAGTCTTGTTTGAGTGGTAGTAGTAGGAAGGTATGGATGTAGCATCCATGACAATATATTATCTCTCCATATAGGAATTGCAAGAATTTCACTCAGCTATGGAAGAAGCAAAAGCTGATATAGTTGGTCTGTGGGCATTGAGGTTCTTAATCTCTAAGGTCAGTCATTATACCATTTTTCTCTTCTGACAAAAAAAAAGAAGTAAAACTTGTAAAACCAAGAATTGATATGCTTTGTAATGATTGTAAACTTGAAAACAGGCTTTGTAATGTGGTGTGTGTTGTATTTTATGATGGTCAGGGTTTGCTTTCTGAAAGTTTATTGAAGTCGATGTATGTTTCTTTTCTGGCTGGGTGCTTTCGCTCAGTACGTTTTGGTTTAGAGGAAGCTCATGGGTAAGTTATATGCAAAATGAATGCTCTCTACTTTTATTTGGTTACTTCTTTTTGTGAGCCAATTCCATTTCATGCACATTGTCAGAAAAGGACAAGCATTGCAATTCAACTGGTTATATGAGAAAGGAGCCTTTGTCCCACACTCTCAAGACACCATTTCTGTTGACTTTTCCAAGGTATTGTTGCTCCAAAACCTCACCCCATCATCATACTTCCTTTTTTTTGTTCCCTGGACTCTTACCAAAACATTATTAACTAAGTACATTTTATATATCCTAACTATAATCAACTAAAACACGGCAGATGTTTAACTGAAAAAATCATTTCTGTTTTGGTAAAATAAATCTATAATTTTGACTAAAATAGTTTTATGTCTAATAATTAATCACATATTTGTACTTGAAGGCTGAAAGTGCTGTTGAAAGCTTAAGTAGGGAGATACTGACCATACAAGCCAAAGGTGATAAGGCGGCTGCCGGTTTGCTTCTCCAAAAATATGGTGTCATTTCAGAGCCACTCAAACTTGCTCTCCAAAAGTTGGAGAAGGTTCAGGTACTGCTGTTATTACTTTTTGTGCAGAATTTTTCGTACACGGTGTTGGTGTAAAATTTACACTTACAATTAATGAAAAACAATCATTATAAACCTCACTTTTAAAGTAGTTGTGAGGAAGATTTCAAGTTGTTGATATTCTTAGCCAATCTCTCTCTCTCAACCCTCATTCACTAAGTTTCGTGATAAACTTCTGGTGTTTAATAGATCCGCTATAAGTTTAGAGGAAGATGATAATATAAATGATGGTAATATGAGTAGAGTGTTTGTATGGAAAAAAGCCTTATATGTTAGTCATTCTCTCTGTTTTGATAATTATCATGATACAATTCTATCTCTATCTTCTTTTTCTTTTGTAACAAAAAGATTGTCACATTATAAAAATTTCTAACTATTTGCATGTGTTGTTTTGGTATTCTAATCAGGTACCCGTTGACATAGCTCCAAACTTTCCCATTGCCAAAAAAATATTACAGTGAAGATTGGAGAATGAAGGTGCAAAGAAGTATATGCTTGCCATAATAATCTGTGTTATCTCCTTTGGATTTGATGGAATAAATGGAGATATCTCTTCTCTTTTTTATTCATAAAATGTAATTTGTTTCTGTATGTTTTTGTTTATGCTTTCCTTGTTTTGAAATGGAAGACAATTAAATAAAATGTGTCATTTATCATGGACACAAATCTTTTTATTCTAAAAGTATTATTATCCTATTTCTATTGTGTAATCTCGAAATAAAATTTATAAAAATAAAATGTATAACTTTTTTAAGCGTGTTGGTGAGATTATTTATTTACTTTGTATGTAAAAGAAAAAAAACTTAATTGAATAGAATAAAACCTTCATCCAAATCCTTTTAAAGCTCATAAATAAGAATTTTCCTTTTCCCTAAAATATATAATAAAATAAGTGAATTTAAAATAAAAAGGTAAATGATACTCTATAGAAAGTTAATTCTAGTGCTATACAAAAAAAAAAAAAAAAAAAAAAAAAAAAAGAGAGAGAGAGAGAAAATAAGTCACACCACATTATATAGCGAGATAATTGAATTTAAAATAAAAGAATAAGTGATACCTCTTCTATCCAATGTACAAAATGACCAATTCTATTCTAGTGGTACACGACAAATTTGGAAACTTTCAAAGAAAAATCACATGAACCATATGTAACAACAAGAAGAGTAGGTGGAGAAACAAAAAAGTTGGATTAAGTAACACTTATTTTTAGTAATTAAAAGGACGAAGACAATGGTAAAATGTTTTTTTAACAGCCAATGCTACAAAGTCGAAACTCACAAAATAATCAATAATTTGTTTTCAATATACCTTTATTTATGTATTTATTTATTTTTACTTGTTCAACTTTTTCCCGTGAGGTTTATATATTCTATTTCTATTTATTATATTATAAATTACAGATCATAGGTGCTGTAATAAAAACAAAAAAAAAAAAAAAGTAAAAGTGAGATGAAAATAAGCAAGCTTATGATATCATAATGAAAAAAGAAGACTAAATTTTGATTTTAGTTCCCTTTTAATTTTTTGTTTATCATTCTAGTCCTGTTATTT
>Ga0209700_100312_pt1 | contig 86702 bp, 47 predicted proteins | sample SiratroredBW_FD_187528 | JGI IMG/M metagenome (GOLD analysis project Ga0209700, IMG submission 187528) | Root nodule microbial communities of legume samples collected from California, USA - Siratro red BW (SPAdes) (version 2) | ecosystem: Host-associated > Plants > Roots > Nodule | place: USA... | reverse complement strand
ATGCATGTCGTAAAGAAGTTATTGCAGCAAAATACAAACTCATAGATTCATGTTTATTATTGAATTGTGAATATGGAAGCGTAAAAATGCATGACTTAGTTCGGGAAGTGGCTTTGTCAATAGGTAATAAGGAGATTGTGACAGTGAATACATCTAACAAGAATCAAATGAGAATGGTTGAAAAGGGGAAGAATATTAAATATTTGTTATGTGAAGGAAAGAGTATGAATTTGTTTTCCTCACAGTTTGATGGATCTAAACTTGATATTCTTATTGTCTATTTAAATGACGATGATTGTCTGGAAGTCCCAAATTCATTCTTTGAAAATATAAATGGGCTTCGAGTTTTGTATTTATCAAAGATAACATATGGAAAAGTAGCTTTATCATTACCACAGTCAATTCAGCTGTTGACCAATATCCGATCTTTATACCTTAAAGAATTTATCTTAAGTGACATCTCTGTTTTTGGAATGCTACAGGGCCTTGAGACTCTCGAATTGGTTTGGTGTGCAAGAGATGAATTGCCTAGAGAGATTTCAAAATTGGGGAAACTTAAATTGTTGAAGTTGATTCTTTGTGAGTTCGAAAGGAACAATGCATACGAAGTGATTGAAAGATGAACTTCATTGGAAGAATGTCAATTCATTGGTGAAGCTGTTTCAGAAATGCGTCATAATGTAAAACTTTCTAACTATCAAAAGTTTTGTATATCGGATGGTTTTATCTCCAACTTTTTGGGGGAGTGGCGTTCATCCTCCTACTTTTTGGGGGAGGGGCCTGAAAGGAATTGTCTAGATATTTGCAAGGGAGATGAAGTTTTTTCTATAGACACATTCAAGAATCTAGCACAAAAAGCAGAAATTCTATGTTTAATGGGACTTGGAGGAGTATGGAAAAATCTGATACCTGAGATTATCTGTCCTAATGATGAAGGTACGACTAATCTAGTGCATATTGATTTGAAATACATTTACAGACTCAGATGCCTAATTGACAATACTGATTCTCGTGTTCAAAATGCCTTGTCCAAGTTGGAACTTCTAAAAAATTTAGAATCAATCTTTCTATATCATTGCGTACATTTAGAAGGCACATTGTTTAAGAGCAAGATATCCTTTTTCAATCTTAAGAAGTTGACTATAGAGGGATGCCCAATGTTGACATCTCTGTTTGAGTTGTCAACCACGCAAAACCTACTATTGTTGGAGTCAATATCGATATACAATTGCAAACAGCTGAAAAGTATAGTAAGAGATGAAAACAAAAGCAAAGATTCAGGAGATGAAATAGTTGATGGTCGTAATGATAACAACACTATTCTTCCAATGTTTCCAAATTTAGCCTATCTTGATATATCTGACTGTCCCCAATTACATTTTATTCTTCCGATAGCTGCTGCTCAAAATGTTTCAAAACTTGCTAGTATTGAAATAAGACGCTGTAATGGGCTAAAATACATATTTGGTCCATGCCAACATAAGCATGAAGATGAAGAGTTACTTCAATAGTTAAATGATGTCATATTCACTACTGTAAAAAGGGTTATTCTAGAAGACTTGCCTAATTTTGTGGACATTTTTCCAAAATGTGAGGAGTCCATGTGTTTGTCAGTTAAGAGTACTTCTTCCATAAATGAGTCCGAGGCACAAATAGAATCAAAACCCATGAAATGTAAGATTTTACATTGGATCCATAAATATACAAACAAATGGAGAACTGCCAAAATTCCTTTGGATTTCAAGGATCAACCGCAATACTCTTCTCTCTCAATGGTATGTTTCTCACCCTTACACGTTTTCTATTCTTTTTATGCATATAACTAATCTTAATGTAAAAGTTTAATTAGCACTTTTCTATAATTATGAACAATCATATAACGATTAGATCTTAATTAGATAAATTCTCTGTTAATATTTTTATCTGCATTTAAATTCCAAACATTTTTTAGAAATAAATTACTGTTAATGTGATTTTATATTTTGTAACACATATGATAATGTTTTATTTTATTACGTAAAAATAAAAGCCCTGTTCACGGAGTCTGCGTTCACATTTTTTGTCTTAACGAAAGAATAGTTGCACAACAATTTCTTTAAAAGAAAAAACGCTTATGAAAATATTGTAAGAATTGTAAAAATTGTCCGTGATTAAAAAAATTAATATATGCTTATATTTATAGATATCTTTTAAAGGAATTATTAAACTTTATATTCGAAATAATTTATATTTAGAATCATTGGATATATAAAGCCAAATGTATTCCTTATAACACAAATGTATAGAAGAAAAACATATATACATTGGTTTGAATTTATTTAGTATATAGCTTGAGTGGGAGCATGACAGCATTTTGTGACTGTGGTGAATCACTTGCAGGTAAACGACTCCAATGCCAATGATGTGATAGCGAAAGAAATGACTGTGTTTTTGAAAAACATTGCATTGAAGGATAGGCCTCAGATTATTTTCACTCTACAAAACGTTACAGAGTTACTAATTAAGGGATGTGAAAAAACTGAAGTAATATTTTGTGCTTCTGTGCTGGAATGCTTACCATATTTGCATACACTTGCCATATCTAGATGCAATGAATTAAAACAGATAATTGGTGAGGATGCCAAGAATCAGAGAAAGCCATTTTTCCCAAGGCTAGAAGTACTTGTGATAACACAATGCAACAAATTGAAATGTGTCTTCCCCATTTCAACTTCCAAAGTGCTACCCAAGTTACAAGTTCTGGCAATCATAGAAGCACGTATGCTAGAGGAAGTATTCGGAGGGGACAGAGATCAAAGAGCTGAGATTCCAAATCTGAAAACTGCAGTATTTGTTCAACTTCCAAGCCTTGGTCAGGAGATTGAATTTCTTACTGTAAAAGATTGTTTGGTGAAGAATTGCCCAAAACTTTCCTCGTCTTCATCCCTTCAAAGTTTCCGAGATATTTTTAATTCTATCGAAGGTACCATATACTATATTTTCTGCACATTACGCATTAGTTTTGCATTAGTTTTACGTAATAATATCACATCTTGAAAAAATCATGATTATAATTATTTAAAAAATATGCCAAGAGTCTAAATACTGTTATAGTCTCTTAACGAACGATCTAAATAATTTAGAAATATAAACTGTGCAAGAATTTAAATTATTATTATTATTCAAAAGACAACATATATGTTTAAAATTTTATCTTTTAAAGTATGATTCTTTAGCATACACTTTTTTTGTGAGTACTTCTTAAAGATGTGTTAATCTTTCGTAGGATCTTTCGATGGGTATCTCAGACAAGAATTATATCGAGTTCTGAATCATTTGGGAGATACCCTGTAATTGGGATTGTATTCAAAGGGAGAGAGTTGACTTCGTCACATAACAATGCAAACCAATCTACGCATGCCGAGATTGATGAAGACAACCAACATGAAGATGATGTTGAATCAAATGAGTTAAAACAAATCAAAGAAAATGCAGAGGAAGAACAAGAAATTGTTCAAAAAGCTCCTGGTTTTGGGATACCATCGATGGCAATATCACCAACAGATACTACCCTCCATAAAAGACATTCATCAGTAAGTTTTTTTTTTGTATTTGATGCCTTCAGTTTTTTTTGCTAAATTAATGTATATTGCTAAATTATACGTGTAATGGATATTGCTAAATTAACTTGAAGAACATTAATGACTTAAAAGACGATGATTTCACCGAATCTATGCAGGAAAATGAAGAAGGAGAAATGGGCATACCTTCTACAAATCTTAACATGGAGGCTGCTACAATCAAAGATGTTAATGATGGAGATTTTCGCAGAACATCTAAATCAGTGCTTACCCACTCTAAGAATACTAATGCAACTGGTTATGATTCTCTTTTCTTTCTATTTATTTATTTATTTATTTATTTATTTTTACTTTTTTACTCAACATATTGTTTGCATTAAAAGAAAGGCAATGATAGGTTAACACTCCGAACATAATATTATTTTATTAAAATTATAATTATTTATTATAAAAAGTAGTGTGAAATGGTGTAATTTTTCAAAGCATCAAAATTTATTTACTCTTAAAAGAAATGGTAATTTTGGAACCGATCGAAATTAAACCTGATTCATCATCTAGATTTACCAACTCATGCTGAGTTGGACTCACTCCCCAATACGTGATAAAAAAAATATTTATTTCTCTATTTTATATTTATTTATTTCTATTTTCTTTAGATATTTTTTTCTTTATTTTTATTACATTCTAATTTATTTATTTTCCAAACATAGATTATTAAAGTCATTCATATAATGTGATAAACTAAAACTCGTCTCTAACATAATCTTATTTCATTTATGGTAATTTGGATAGACAGAAATTAAATACAAAAGTAAAGAAAGAGAAAAAAAATAATGGAAGAAAATAAACAATGGAAGCTTTTAACGAAGAATTCTACAAATTAAGTATTGCTAAATATTTTGTTTTGGAAATAGTTGATTCAATTAAAATAAGTACCAGGCAAAAGAAAAGCAAATACTCTTATACTTTTTGACTATAAAATATTATTTATAATTAAAAGTACACACTTTTAATCTTGTGAATTACTTTCTTAAAAAGCAATTACTTTTAATATTTACTATAGGGTCAAAACTGACAGATCAGCGTATAAAGAACATATTTGAGGAGATGCCGGATGATGTTCATGAATAATCTAAAGCCAGAGAGATTAGCAGTCAGAATGAAATGGCAAAAGTCACTGAACACTTTCCAATTGGGACTAAAGCTCAAGTAGCATCTGGGAGTGAGTTGGCTTCATCACAGGTCAATACAAATCAATCTGTTAAGAGTAAGGTTTTTATTAGTATAGTCTACACTTTACTATTTTATTCATTTTATACAGGAAATAAAGAGAACTTATGAAGAAGGAACTACATCGGCATATGTGGAGACACTAGCGTTGTCAACTGATTCAGAATCTGTTAGTTTGTTATTTCGCTTATCACTTCCTTTTGAATGGAGTAAAATATATACATAACTTCCCATGCTAAAATAATGCTGCATGTTTTCTATTCATTAAATATATACATATAATGAATATGGTGATGATAATATATATATATAATGAATATGGTGTCCTTGACCTTATAGATAACATAGGCCTGGAAGCTGATGTGAATTGATTTAATCTATGTAGGAACATGATGAAGGTCGAAAACACGTACCTTTTTCAATTGTGAACATAGAACTTGAAACCACTAATGATGTTGGTGTTGGAGAAATTCAAGAGCCTTCTAAGTCCACCATTGCGCATTGAGACTAAAAGTTCTCCAGGTTAAGAAGACTCTTTGTATTTATTTTTATCATTTGAATGTGTTTTTATAGTTTTACTTTTGGATGACATGCTTAGTTATTTTTCCTTCCTTTTCAGAGAAACTTTCTTAGATCACTGCAGATTCAAGTCTTGCTTGTACTATAACAAGGGAGCTTGAGCTCTGACAAGCATTTGGCTTTAGAGAACTTGGCTCTGATAGATACAAGGGCTTTGCTTACACTTGTCTGGCTGACCTTTCAATAAGGATTGGTTGGATGATGTTGAAAGACTCAAAGTGCTTTGATTCATTTGGAGGATATCAACTTCAGGAACATGAGGCTCAAGTTTTCCATCTCAGGACTACTTTGTGCACCCACTTGGCTATCCTTATCTTTCTCTATTAATAAATGTTGGTTGTGTTGAAACTTTGGTCTTTGCTTATATTTGACAGAACTTTTCATGTTTTCTCAAATAAAACCAACTAAACCATCATTATTTGTTTATTTTACCTTTTTTTAATGCATTTGTGTCTTTGGATACATCTGATGAAATATTAATTTCTCTTGTTATTGTCTATGTGATTAGGTATTATGATTTTGTTGTTTATTTAAAGTTTTTAGCTAAGGAAAAAGCATATCATTACCATTGAATATCCATAAGGCCAAACTTATATATTATAGCTGGTGTGTTATTCTTCACTTAAATTTCAAGTTTCACCTTGATAATTTATTAAATATATGTCATAATAATAAATTGAAACTCTAAATTCAATGAAACAACTATAATAGAGAAGGTAGGTTTGTCTTCAATAAAAACAGTATAATTTTTAGTATAATCTATAGTATAGTGTCAAAACACACAATTTCGTCCTAACAAAAAAAATATTTTTAATTAACTTTTTAAAAATCGAAATAATTCATCTGCTGGTTTGGATTTATTATTATTTTTATTTTTTTCTTATTTTCAGAAAAATATAAAAATTTTAATAGTTTATTTTATTGTCTTTCTCTTTTCATCTTATGAAAAAAATGTGATTTAGCTTTTCTATCTTCTTTATCATTTTTTTCTAAAATAATAAGTAAATAAGAAAAACAAACAAAATATATATTTTCGTTTTCACATAAAATAAAAAAAAAGACAAGAAAAATTGAAATTAACTCTCTTTACCCCTCACATGCATTCGTGCCCAAGTAGAAAAACACATTCCACGGCAGGATATCATTGCGGTTAAGAGGGAATCGCAATTAAAAACAATGTGGTGGCATTTTTGAAATTAAGTGCAATCATATCATCGCGGTTGTCCACAACAACCGCAATTGTATTAACGTTGCAGGAGATACCACTGCGGTTGGAGCGAGTACCGCGATGGTAAGGCACACAATTATTTAAAATTAGAAAATTGCATAGAGATACCATCGCGGTTGTTTAAATAACCGCGATGGTATTTGCAAAATAATTTAAAAATTATTTTGCAGAGAGATACAAGGGCGATTGTTTAAACAACCGCCCTTATATGTGGGATACCAGCGCGGTTTCCACTAACAACTGTGCTCGTATCTCCTATTTTAGGGGTTTTCCGCGTTTACCTCTTCCTTCCTCTCTCGCTTTCATCTTCCTCCCTCTCTTTCTCTCGAGCAGTCTCGCCACCCCTACCACTCAGGTCTCTCTCTCTTTCTGCCTCCCACCCCCACCCCACTCATTCTTCTACTCCAAACTCCCACTACACTTATATTCCAACTCTGACCAGCAAAACCCTAGTTCTCCTCCTTCTTCTTCTTCTTTGAACTCTCTTCGTTAAACCCTAAACCCTACCTTGGCACATGGCTTCCGAGAAACTAAACCCTGCCACAGTTTCAAAAGTCGTAGATGCGCTTCTGAAATGGTGTAGTTCCCAATCGGAAACTCAAAAGCCCAAACTCTTTGACGAAGACGAAGAATTCGTGTACCTCATTGTAACGCTGAAGAAGATTCCCTCCAAATCGCGCGTTAACCCATACAAGATCCCTCTCCCTCACTCCCTCCTTTCACAGTTCTCCGGACAGTGTCTCATTCTTGACAACCGGCCCAACAAGGCCCTTGTGACCAAGGCGCAGGCCGAGGACAAGATCCATTCCGAGTCCATCCCCATTGCGAAAGTCCTCACAATGTCAAAGCTGGCCTCCGATTATCGTGCTTTTGAGGCAAAGCGGAAGCTCTATGATTCCTATGATTTGTTTTTTGCAGAGAAGAGTATTGTGTCATTGCTTCCTCGGCTACTCGGGAAGCAGTTTTTCAAGAAGAGGAAGTTGTCGGTGCCGGTGGATTTGAAGAAGAGTAACTGGAAAGAGCAGGTGGAGAATATGAGCATTTTTTAACACGGTTGCTAAAGAACCGTGGTGGTATGTTATACTTTCCATCACGGTTGTACAACCGCAATTGTATCTTCAGTATTTTTTATCGCGGTTCCGGAACCACTCTTGTAAGTCTTATATAACTGCGATTAAATGTCTTTTTTCTACTAGTGGTAGGACCCTCTCATGTTTTAAACAGTTTTCTGACCATATTCTCTCACTTCCTCGTAATATTCTGTACCATTCCAAAGTTACCTTCTGTTCCACCTCTACACACCAGAAAAGTAATGTTCCACTCTAGAGTGACCGTTCAGACAAAAAGTTCCTATTACCGCGGTTGTTAACCAAACAACCACGGCGGTATGTTCCATACCAATGCTCAAATATTTCAAAACTCAGGTAGGTTACTCAAAATTATACATTACACAAATATTATAAGTCATACATTTTACACTACAAGTTATACTCTAAGTACTTACACAAATATTATATAAGTCATAATACATTATACTATACATACACTACAAGTTATACTCTAAGTTGTTATTTCTCATTTCAATGAAATAAGTTGTCCATTATTTTTGAATTTCTTGTATGGAGTTGTTGAAGTGGGTCTGGATCTGAGAAAACCTAAAATAGGATAATAGTGTTATTAGTTATCATTATATGAAACTCGTCATAATTTTATCTAATTTGAACACTTTCATACCTGCTCCTAAGAGTCGTTGATACGGGCTTGCATTATGGTCTTTATCTAATGCATGACATAGTATCCACATTCCCAACCTCCTGTTTGTTTGTTACACTACAATTTCATCAAAGTTAAATCATTAAACAAGTCCAAAACGAATTTAATAGGTTTAATTAAGAATAAAAATACCTTAAGATACACTACCTTTAGATACACCCAACGTAGGATATGAGATGGGATGAGGGTATAAATTTACCGTCAACTACATTAATAATATTAATTGCACTAAAATCAAAGATGATTAGTAATAACTTACATATCATATAAAAAAGATCAATATTATTTAAAGTTAATTAAATCATACCCTTATACTATTTATTTCATATCTGAACTTGGCTTGGCTTCCAATGCAGTGAACACAACTAAACCATTTTTATCGAAGACAAACCTACCTACTACTATGCTGGAATTGTTTCATTGAATTTAGAGTTTCAATTTATTATTGACATATATTTAATAAATTATCAAGGTGAAACTTCAAATTTAAGTGAAGAATAACACACCAGCTATAATATATAAGTTTGGCCTATTTTATTTTTAATTAAAATATTGTAATTTTGTTTTCTTTAAGGATATTCAATGGTAATGATATGCTTTTTCTTTAGCTAAAAAATTAAAATAAACAACAAAATCATAATACTCAATCACAGGCCATAATATAAGAAATTAATATTTCATCACTTGTATCCAAAGACACATATGCATAAAAAAATAAAATAAACAAATAATAATGGTTTGGTTGGTTTTATTTGAGAAAACGTTGAAAAGTTCTGTCAAATATAAGGAAGACCAAAGTTTCAACACAACCAACATTTATCAACATAGAAAGATAATATCAGATAGCCAAGTGGGTGTTCAAAGTAGTCCTGAGATGGAAAACTTGAGCCTCATGTTCCTGAAATTGATGTTTAAGATCCTTCAGAGACTGAATCAAAGCACTTTGAGTCTTTCAACATCATCCAACCAATCCTTATTGAAACCAAGATTACGCAGATCTTGTAATAACTCAACAAATTCAGAGTGGCTTGACCCCAACAAATCAAACACACTATGCCTTTGGAGAAACTTCAAAAGGTCAGCCAGACAAGTGTAGGCAAAGCCCTTGTATCTATCACTCATTGCATTGTCTGTTAAACGAAGGCAAGCATGCTTCACAAGGAAGTTACTTAACACAGCCAAGTTTTCTAAAGCCAAATGCTTGTCAGAGACCAGTTGCTCAAGCTCCCTTGTTATAGTACAAGCAACACTTGAATTTTCACTGATCTGATAAAGTTTCTCTGAAAAGGAAGGAGAAAATAACTAAGCATGTCATCCATAAAGTAAAACTATAAAAACACCTTCAAACGATAAAATTCATATTGATCTCTGTTAGAACAACCTATTACCATGCGTTACATAAAAATAAATACAAAGAGTTTTCTTAACCTGGAGAATTTTTAGTCTCAAAATGCGCAATGGTGGACATAGAATGTTCTTGAATGTCTCCACCACCAACATCATTAGTGGTTTCAACTTCTATGTTAACAATTGAAAAAGGTACGTGCTTTTTACCTTCACCATGTTCCTACATAGATTAAATCAATCCACATCAGCTTCAAGGCCTATATTAGGTCAAGGTCCCCATATTCACCATATATGTATATATTTAATGAATAGAAACCATGCAGCATTACTTTTTTAGGATAGGAAGTTATGTATATATTTTAGTACATTCAAAAGTAAGTGATAAGCGAAATAATAAACTAACAGATTCTGAATCAGTTGACAACGCTATTGTCTCCACATATGCTGATGTAGTTCCTTCTTCACAAGTGCTCTTTATTTCCTGTATAAAATGAATAAGATAGTAAAGTGTGGACTATACTAATAAAACCTTACTCTAACATAAGAGCGTGACTCATTTAGAGCTTTTAACGAATTTTTGTTAAGGCCCTAATGATTCTTTGGTCTACAATTCAGGAAATAGATTGATTTGTGTTGACCTGTGATGAAGCCAACTCACTCCCTGATGCTACTTTAGCTTTAGTCCCAATCGGAAAGTCTTCATTGACTTTTCCCATTTCATTCTGACTGCTGATCTCTCCGGCTTTAGACTCTTCATGAACATCCATGTCCTCAAATATGTTCTTTATACACTGATTTGTCAGTTTTGACCCTATAATAAAATATTAAACGCCTTTCAGAAAGTAATTCACAAGATTAAAAGTGTGTGGTTTTAATTATAAATAATAGTTTTATAGTTAAAAAGTGTGTGGTTTTAATTATAAATAATAGTTTTATAGTTAAAAAGTATAAGAGTATTTTCTTGCTTTTTCCCTAGTACTTTTTTTTAAAATTTAAACCAACTATTTCCAAACCAAAATTTCTAGAAATACTTAATTTATAAACTTACATTAAAAGTTTCCACTGTTTATTTTCTTCCATTCATTTTTTTCTCTGTTTACTTCCCACAAATCTATATAAACTATAAATATAAATAGTTTAAAAAGTTAATCTAACATTTTTATCTTAAAACTTACAAATAAAAAATCGTAATCTAAAATCGAAACCTTAGAGTAGAGAGAAAAGAAGTGATAGAGAAAAATAATTTCATAAAGCAATAAAAACCTAAGAATGGTATATATTTCTCTTATCTATTTTTTTTTTAATTGTTTTGAGTTGGCATTGGACTTTGCCACATAATATTTTTTTGATGCTGAGAGAAAAATTTATCACAGGTTAATTCATCAACCAAACACGTCACATATTCAATTTGGATGAGTTAGTTCAATTGAGAGAGTCATAACCTGTGTCATTAGTATTTCGAGGATGTGTAACCACTAAGTTAGTTGTTCCCTGAAAATCTCCATCATTAATTGTAGAAGGTATGGCCATTTGTCCTTCTTCATTTTCCTGCACAGATTCGATGAAACCATCATCTTTTAGGTTATTAATGTTCATAAAGTCAATTAAACAATATCCATTACTCATATATGCTTTATTAGCCAACTTTCAATGTTAGAGGAATAGGGAGAGTAAATAACTAAAAAATATTAGTATTAAAATCTCAACAATTAAATACTTTTACTTGAATTTGGGTGCAATTTTCAGGACAACCATCAAAATTATTGTACGAACGACATATTACATTATTCATAAAATTTTAGTTATTTAGTTTGAGTACTGTACTCAATTTCTTTTTGTTTTGGCAAAAAATTTATAATAACCTTCATTCTTTTATACCCAATAACGTGACAATAATGAACAAGAGACTACAAAATTACCCTATGGTATAGGGGCAAAATTTAAAGATTGGTTGTGTAAAATAAAGTTGTCTGGAGGATCTATTTTACATCTAGTGCAACGTTCTCTGAACAAAAAGAAAACACATACTAATGAATTAAATACTTATTTTAATTCATCAAAGACAAAGATAAACTTACATAACAAGAGGATACATTTGTACTGGAGTACGTAACTTTTATATTTTCTCATTATTTGGACGAGCAAAAAAAGTCGCTATTAAGATGTCCTCTAACATAGAAACTCTCTTCAGTTATTTGGTCTTCTCTTTCTTTCAAACGCAATATATATCATGCAAATGTAAATAAGTTGCAATATATTCTTAAGTTGTTAATTTACTGTTTTAATTTCCTATTATGTTTTCCTCCGTTGTGTTGTTAAAGTTGCATGCGAGAAGTATCATTTTGTTAGTGTGTTACTTTGTTGGTTCATCAAATAAGATTTTCCATGTTAATTGTTCATTGAACTACTTCTATAATAAATCAAAAAACTGAAGACATCAAATAAAATTAAAAAACTTACGGATGAATGTCTTTTATGTAGAGTAGTATCTGTTGGTGATATCGCCATTGGTATTCCAAGACCAGGACCTTTTTCAACAATCTCTTGTTCTTCTTCTGCATCTTCTTTTCTTTGTTTTAACTCATTTGATTCAACATCATCTTCATATTGGCTGTCTTGATCAATCTTAGTATGAATAGATTGGTTTGCATTATTCTGTGATGATGGTGCTTCAACTTCAGGCCTCATTACATATTCTTCTGTTGTTGTTTGATTCCGATTGCGAATCTCTTCGGCTTCAAAATGACGATGAAGAGTGTGAAATAATTGTTGTGAGACATTCTTTTGGCAAAGATCCTATAAGAAAGATTAACACCCTCCTCAATAAGTAGTCACAACAATAAAAAAAATGTGTATGTCTATGAATCATAATTTTAAAGTTCAAATTTTAAACATATACATGTTGTCTTTTGAAAAATAATACTACTAATAATAATAATAATTCTTGCACGGTTTATATTTCTAGATTATTTAGATCGTTCGTCAATGAATACACTATAACAACATTTAGACTCTTGACTTACTTTTTAAATAATTATAATCATGATTTTTTCAAGCGTGTGATATAATTACGTAAAACTAATGCAAAACCAATGCGTTATGTGTAGAAAATATGATGTATAGTACCTTGGAAAGATTTAACAGTATCTTGGAAACTTCGAAGGGATGAAGACATGGAAAGTTTTGGACAATTCTTCACCAAACAGTGTTTTGTAGTAAGAAATTCAATCTCCTGCCGAAGACTTGGAAGTTGAATAAATACTACAGTTTTCATATTTGGAATCTCAGCTCTTTGATCACTGTGCCCTTGGAATACTTCCTCTAGCATACATGCTCCTATGATTACCAGAACTTTTAACTTGGGTAGCATTTTGGATCTTGAAATGGGGAAAACACATTTCAATTTACTGCATTTTGTTATCACAAGTGCTTTTAGCCTTGGGAAAAATGGCTTTCTCTGATTCTTTGCATCCTCACCAATTATCTTTCTTAATTCATTGCATCTAGATATGGCAAGTGTATGCAAATGTGGTAAGCATTCCAGCATAGAACCACAAAATATGACTTCAGTTTTTTCACATCGCTCAATTATTAACATTGTAACGTTTTGTAGAGTAAAAGAAATCTGAGGCGTATCATTCCATGCAATGTTATATAATTGCACAGTCATTTCTTTTGCTATCACATCATTGGCATTGGACTCATTTACCTGCAAGTGATTCACCATAGTCACAAAATGCTAACAAGTGATAAACATTTTTTATTCATATTTACGGCTCATAAATATTCCATTGAATGTGTGTAAGGATGAATTGTTTGGGTTTATACTTACCTACGATTTTCTCAAAATTAACACAAGACAAATTTTGTTTCGATTGTTCTGCCTAAATTATGCATATCCAATGAATGTAAATGTAGATTATTTAGAATATAACATTTAATAATTTCTTAAAAAGATGTCTATACTAATACATAAAGCATATACTAATTTCTGTAATTACTTCTACCATGGACAATTTTTACAGGTTTATCTTTACTCTCGTAACATTTTTCACGAGTGTTTTTCTTTAAAAAGAAATTGTTGTGCAACTATTCTTTCATTAAGAAAAAATTTTGAACACAGAGCTCCATGAACAGGGCCTTTATTTTTACATAATAAAATAAAATATTATCCTATGTGTTACACTACTTACTAATTAATAAACAACTATAACTTCAAAAAATCTTTTATTTTGTACGGAAAGAAAAGACATTTGTGCTATCAATTTACCCATATTTACTTAACATGCTAATTGATATATATGATTGTTTCATAACTATTGTAAACCTTTACATGCATAAACAAAATAGAAAACGTGTAAGATAAGAAGGGGTGAGAAACGTACCATTGAGAGAGAAGAGTCTTGCAATTTTTCCTTGGAATTCAAAGGAATTTTGGTAGTTCTCCATTTTTTTCTATATTTATGGATCCAATGTAAGGGCTTTGGTTCTACTTGTGTCTTGGACTCATATATGGGAGAAGACCTCTTATCTGATGAATACATGGACTCATCACATTTTGGAAAAATGTCCACAAAATTAGGCAAGTCTTGTAGAATAACCTTTTTCAGAGTAGTGAATATGACATCCTTTAACCCTTGAAGTAACTCTTCCTCTTCATGCTTATGTTGGTATGGACCAAATATGTATTTTAGCTCATTACAGTGCTTTATTTCAATAGTTGCAAGTTTTGGAACATGTCGAGCAGCAGGCATCGGAAATATAAAATCTAATTGGCGACAGAAGGAGATATCAAGAGTGGTTAAATTTGGAAACATTGAAATAATACCCTTATTATGATTATGAACATCAACTATTTCATCTCCTGAATCTTTCCTTTCGTTTTCATCTCTTACTATACTTTTCAGTTTGTTGCAATTGAATATCCACAATTTCTTCAACAACACTAGGCTTTGTGTGGTCGACAACTCAAATAGAGATGTCAACATTTGGCATCTCTCTATAAACAAGTGCGTAAGATTGGAAAGGGATATCTTGCTCTTAAATAATGTGCCTTCTAAATGTATGCAATCACATAGACGGACTAATTCTACATTTTTTAGAAGTTCCAACATGGATAAGACATTTTGTACACCAGAATCACTGTTGTCAATTAGGCATTTGAGTGTGGAAATGTCTGACAAAGTAATCTCCACTAGATTAGTCGCACCTTCATCATCAACACAGATAATCTCAGGTATCAGATTTTTCCATACTCCTCCAAGTCGCTTTAAAGAAAGAATTTCTGCTTTTTGTGCTAGATTCTTGAATGTCTCTATAGAAAAAACTTCATCTGCCATGAAAATATCCAGTGAATTCCTTTCATGCCTCTCCCCCGAAAAGTAATGGCCAGACCATCCGATATACAAAAGCTTTGATAGTTAGAAAGCTTTACATTATGACACATTTTTGAAACGGCTTCACCAATGAATTGCAATTCTTCCAATGAAGTACATCTTTCAATCACTTCATATGCATTGTTCCTTTCGAAGTCACAATGAATCAACTTCAACAATTTAAGTTTCCCCCATTTTGAAATCTCTCTAGGCAATTCATCCATTGCACACCTAACCAATTCGAGAGTCTCAAGGCCCTGTAGGATTCCAAGAATAGAGATGTCACCTAAGATGAATTCTTCAAGGTATAAAGATCGGATATTGGTCATCGACTGAATTGACTGTACTAATGATAAAGTTACTTTTTCACATTCATCTCCAAGTGCATAGGTTATCTTTGATAAATACAAAACTCGAAGCCCGGCTATATTTTCAAAGAATGAATTTGGGACTTCCACATAACCATTTTCTCTTAAGTAGACAATAAGAATATCAAGTTTAGATCCATCAAACTGGGAGGAAAACAGATTCATGCTCTTTCCTTCACATAACAAATATTTAATATTCTTCCCCTTTTCAAGCATTGTCATTTCATTCTTGTTAGATGTATTCACTTCCAAAATCTCCTTGTTAGCTATCGATAAAGCCACTTCCCGAACCAAGTCATGCATTTTTGCACTTCCAAATTCACAATTCAATAATAAACATGAATCTATGAGTTTGTATTTTGCTGCAATAACTTCTTTACGACATGCATCATAACTGTAATCATCATCAATTTTCTCAATGAGACCCGCTCCTATGGCAAGCCTGACTAAAAGTTCGTCAGATATTTCTTCATCTTCTCCAAACACACAACATAAAAGGAACAATTTCTTGGCTGTTTTATTCTTCATATTGTCATAGCTATACTTCAGACATGTATAAACTTTTCTCAAATTTTCATCATCACCACTTATGGGCATGGACCTTTGCAAGGATTTTAAGGCTACATCCCATTCTTCCACACGTTGTTGGCCCTTTAAACTACCAGCAATAACTGCAATTGCAATTGGCAATCCTTTACATTCTTTGCAAATTTTGCGACCTTTCTCAAGGATACTCTTAGAGGAACTACCACTTAAACCAGAATGCTTTTGGAACAATACCCATCCATCTTCCTCAGGTAAGATTTCAAGTTGAATTATCTTCTCACATCCCATTTTGTTGCATGTGCTCATATTGCGAGTGGTCACAAGAATTTTACAAGGCTTGTGGTTGTCCTTAAATGGAATACCTATTTCTTCAAAATTGATATCTCCCCACACATCATCTAGAATTACAAGTATTTTCTCACCATTGGTCAATCTATCCCACAACCTTCTAGGCCTCTCTGATGGAGTATAATCCTTCAATGACAATCCTAATGGTCCTGCAATATCATCTTGAATCTTTTTTGTATCAGGGGTATTGGATACTGTAGTATCAATGACTTGATCAAAAACCTTGGTTGTCTTAAGATCCTTACCCATCTCTTTTGCTAATGTTGTTTTACCTGTGCCCCCCATCCCTTGCAGTCCAATCATATAGTTGTTGTCATCTGTCAATGCATTAAAAAGTTGCTCAAATTTCAACTTTCTACTTTCAAAAGAAATGTAATTTTGAGAAGAATAATATTCAATGTCTGGAATATCACGAGTGATTCCAACATTTCCAAAGTTGCATTCCATAACGAGTCTTTTAATCTCCTCTCTCTTACTTTCCAAATCCTTCCCCCTACTATATTGCCATTTGCAGTTAGGGAGCCACCCAAAAAAACATTTCACTTTCGTTTTTGTGTCTTCTTCAATAAGCTTTGTAGCTTGCCTTAGCCAAAGTGTGACATCTCTTCGTATGTTATCACTTCTTCTATTTGCCACTCTAACATTCTCTTCCAATGTTTCCTTTTTTGCTATCAAAAGTTCTCTTTCTTTCTCAAAGTCCTCAGTAATGCATGTGAAACAACAGATATAACGTGATTGTTCTAGCATTGCGTTAATCAATTTCTCTAAATTTGACTTTGCCAAATCAGATGCAATGCCCTCCATCTAAATCAAATTCAATACATGATAGTTAATTTCTAATAAAATTAATGTTGATTTGTTGAATGTGTTAAAGAAAGACTAGAATACACTTTCATTATCTATGCACATGAAATATTGATAATTAAAAAAAAGTATCATTTGTATATCCATTTAATGGATACATGTAACGAAATTAGTTAATGCATATTGGCTACACTTTTTTAGGATGTCAAATAAATTATTATGTAATGATAAAATATATTTAAAAATAATTAATAAAACAAGAGTAAAATAAAATTGTGTACCTCTAAAGGAATAAGAAAATTTAAATACTGAAAACAACTGTATTTATATTTTGTTATTAGATAATTTTAATAAGTAATTTGGAGAGTGAGATGCTATTACTATTCTTTTACAATGTATAAAAAATATCAATCTTCAAATTATTGAGGTCTTAAACGCAAGGCCTTCCTTTTATAGAAAAAGTTAACAAACTTGAAGGGAAAAGGACAAAATAGAAATATACATCAAAATTACCCATTCTGCGGGGGTTATTTTAAGAGTAGAAATTTTGGTAACATAGATAAATTTGAAATATAAGAATTTTAACATCCTCCACTAAAATACCAAGGTATGAAATATCATCTACTATGTTTGATCTAAGTTTGAGTATAAGAAATACTATATAGCTACAAGAAAGTCAAAAAGATATGGGATGCCATTACAACCACACATGAAGGTACATATGGTGAGCCCTAAGAAAGACAACTAAACTACAAAGGTAATAAGTGATATTCAATATAAAAACAATTTTAACTTTAGATAAAATGTTCAAAAACTCATCAATGGTCTTCAAAACTTTCTAGTTGAGGATGCCAAGGACACAATACAAAGATAATTGGTAGTTTTCCAATAATTATGGGAGTACAAAACAACAAACATTGTAGGGGCATAAAAACATTATAATCACAAATTTAGATCAACTATTTGGATCCCCTTCTTAAAAGAGACCATATCCAAACTTTTTTGGCTTTACAAGTGGAAAAGTTAAGATAAGGTAAGATTCTTGAATCTTTTAAGGGTCTATTTAAATAATTTTCTCTGGAAAGACTTATAAAAGAGAAAAAGAGGAAAATTTTTGAATTCAGAGAAAAAGACATATAAACTATTTTATAAAACTTCTCCAAACTGTTATTTTTTACTAGTATATAAACTAATCTCTTAGACTTCAGAGAAATAGACATATAAACTATTTTATATAACTTCTCCAAATTTTTACTTTTAACTAGTATATAAACTAATCTCTTTGAATTCAAATTCTGGTTTAGTTAGTAATTACTTTGATTATTACTTCTTTAAAATCATATACCATTAGTTCAATCTTTATTAATAACTTTTCTTCTAGTATAATAAATATCTACCTATTATTGATAATTTCCTCTTAGGAATAAATTACAACTTACCTAAAAAATTCCATTTTGTTATAGTAGGTATACTATAGCCTTTTATAGATATTCATTCATTGTTAGCATTTTCCTATCTTCTTTATATTTCCTATCTTCTTTATATTGTTGTTAGCCAATCTTTTACCAATTTTGATTGTCAAATTAATTGCATTAAATTTTTCAAATTGAAAAAAATATTTAAAAGAACTTGAAGAAAGGGTAAATTTATTAACACTTGGCCTTAGAACTAGTTTTCTAAAGTATTCAAAGCATACACCCTATTTTTGTTTAATAGTTATGTTAAATATGTTTTCTTAGGAAACTAAAACCAGACTCTCTTGTTCTTTGGAGACAACTTTTCTATTTGGAAAAGTACAATGAGATTATTTGCAGATTATTGTAAGGATCGAAATATTTTGGAGATTAACAATGCATAAAATAGAAAGGTAGTGATTTTTGGACTGGGAAAAAAATCACAAATTGATGCAAAGGTAAAACATATCATTTTTTCTACATTAATTGTGGATATTTATATGAAAATCTTATCTTGCAAAAGTGTTAAAGATATATGGACAAAGATCAAGGAAATATGTGGAAATAAAGAAAGCCTTGCTAAAAAAAATTTATCAACATGCACACAAGTGGAAGTAATCTATTACATGGCAAAAGGTAATTCTAAAAACTCAATTATTAAGACTAACTCCATGAGGCATCTTAACAATAGTTGTTGAGGACATATGACTGGTGATAACAAAGTTTGTTCAATTCAAAGAGAAGGAAAATGATTTTGTTATTTTTGATAAAGGAATGATTCTTGAGTTTGGAGGAATAGGCAGAATTGATTCAGTCAAGGATGAACTACCAGTTGAAGGAAAACATCTTAAGTACAAGCCAACCTTGTGATAAAAGATTAAAGGTAATCTTTGAATTACACTGGTGTATAATTGTCCAAAATAATTATGATATAATTCCCTTGATTGAAAAGAGACTTAAACAACATCTATGTACAAGATTTGAATCATGCATCATCCAATAGATCATGTTTAAATGAAAATGATGAATGTGCATGGTTAAGGCGTAGAAGAGCATATCCACCAAACAATCTAATACTTGTCATATGATCTTATGATAAGAGAGTCATATGTGTTTGATGATAATAAATACTATAAGATATGTGAAAGGTATAACCAAACTAATAAGTATGAAGATATAGCGAAAGACCTATTACATGAAACTGGACTAATACAATCAGATGAGTACACAAGAACTGATTCCTTCAGTTTATGAAGATCAGAGGCACTTGTCAAGATGGTCTTGCTATAAAGACTAAGTTAAAACGTACTAGATGATATGAATGCTAGAATCTTAGGACTTTTTAATTATACTAGCTAGACGACATTGTAAGAGTCAACGTGTTGGATGATTCCAAAGGACAAGATCATTTAGACGTCTTACAACACATAGACGATAAACCATCTTAAAAAAAGGTCTTGATAGATAATTCATCAAGCAAGACATCTTTAGAAGATCTATTGATAATGGATGACTACAAAGACTAGATGATATCATGATGAATGATGCATGATGCATTAAACAATACACTAGACATATGATCTCAACATGATGGATGAACCAACAATGCAAATTCACATTACACGAATCTATAGCACATAGTCATGTTGGATGAATTTTTCAAATATTAGAAGCAAACAAAAAAACATCAAATGATCTGGTCAACCTTCATTATAGATGAAACTAACATTGAAAGCACCAGACGAATTGATCAATGTTCTTCATTCTCACGACAGACGATCTATCATGACAATGAGTTTCTAAACTTAATACTTACATTCTATAATTACTCTCTAATATTTTAAAATGATTTCGAAACTTATTTTTTATATTATTAATCAACACAAATCAATGTTTAAATAAAAACTATGTTGATTAGATTGTTAGAGAAAGCTTTCATTCTTTAAGCAAAGAATTTAGCATTTTATGATATTAAATGAATTTAAAAAATATGTTTTGATATAATTTGATTGTGTTCAAGTTTGATTTACTTTAATGTTTAAAAATTATACAGATCTAGAAGATTTGGAAATTATATCAATCTCTAGAATAAAAAAAAAAATTATAATTCAAAAATTTGAAAGATTATGTTTCAAATATATCTAAGTGGTTATATGATGATTTTGATTGACTCACGACTACAACACTAAACGACATGCAAAATATATTAAATCAAACATTTCTTATTCAAGCGTAAATATAGTTGAAGAAGAAGCACATAATGAGATTTGTAGAAAGATGATTAAAGAAGAATCAAGTCTCAATAATCAGAATTATGAAATCATGAAAGATGTTCAAAGTGCAATACAAGCATAAATATGATCAAGTCAAGAATGAAAGGATATATCAGACGTTTCCTTATCAAGAAATTGATTGACGATAAATGAAGCAATAGTGTGAAAATCGGGAAGAAGATTTTTAGGAAAAGTCAAAGCATCAAAAATCAAAGAATTTGAAATAAAAATAAATCAAATGCATAAAGGATAAAAGTTATACATTCAAGACGCAAAGAATTAATTATATATGAAGTTTCCATTTAGAATTTCAAATGCAATGAAGATGATGAATTGTATTAGTTACAAAAAGATCAAGTGAATATATGACAAAGCTTAACAATCAAATTCCTACAAAGAAAGAAAGAGATCATAGGGTTAAAATATGTCATAAAAATGTAAAGATTATATGGAAGCTAAAGTTTCTATATATAACGTCTGAGAGAATAAAAGACAAAGAGAAGAATGAGACTCATAGGGAAAGAAATTATTACATTAAGTCTCAACATTCGAGATGGGTACAATAAAGGAATGTTTTCAAATGACTAAACAATCAAGAATATATAGAAGATATTCAGTGCAGAAGCTTTCATCTAAAGCAAATACAAGCTTCAAAGGTCATTGTTCCAAAAGCTATATAAAGATTGTTAAAGATGAAGAAGAATCTCAGAAATATTTGATGACATACTAGAGAAATATTAAGAACGAGATTCATTGATCATATATATTTGTTATTCTAAAAGGAGATGTGTGCTAAACTATTATAAATCCTTCACCCTGTGATGTATATCTTGTGAACTTTCATTGTTCTCTCTTTTTTATAGTGTTTCTCATTGTTGAGAGCTATCAATCTCAATGGAAGATTAGGACTGGTTTATTTGAAGAGATATAGAATACTTTTCTTAGAAAGGTGTGAGTACTCGTTACCTGGAGAGGTGTAGAATACTCATCCCTGCAAAAGGCGTTGAAACTCGTGCCTAGAGAGGTGTACGGATACTCATTCCCAGAGAGATGTGAAAACTTGTTTTAGTGAAAGCTCTTAAGCGATTTGCTTAAGGGAATTGGATGTAGTTCTGGTTGTAGGGTAAATCAGTATAAATTTGTGTCTACTTATCTCTATTTAATACTTTGTTTTATATTGCCTTTGATTATTTATAATCCACAATTTGAGTTCAGACTCCATTCAACTTCCCTTTTAGAACTAACTACAACTTCACAATCTAGGAAAAGTAGTTTCTCAAGGTAATCTAGGATCAAAAAAATGTAAAGAACAATATAACTCCTAGAAAATATCCAGATGAACAGTTTCTTGAATGTTTAAAAATATTAATTTTTCTTTGAATTTGTTATTGAATATTTAAGATTTTAAATTTTCTTTGGATGTGGTAATCAATTGATATATAGATGAATATGTTAATCTAAGTTGTTTGTTGTTTTAAGATGTCTATTGTTTTGTTATTTAATAAATTATTTGTTTGTAAATTTATTGTGTTGTTATTGTTTTGATCAATTACCTCGAGGTTTAATCGATTATCTATATGTGTTTTCTTTTCTTTTCTTGACCTTTAATCGATTATCGCGAATGATGATCAATTATTTAGATTTGATGTGTTTGAAAAAAGAGGAACAACTTAATGATTTCCTCTTACATTTAATTGATTAAGGATACTGTTTGAAGTAGTTATACTTGTCAAAAATGGTTTTTTTCTATATTTAGTTTGACTAATTTATTTAAATACATTTTCAATATCCCTAAGTGGTCATATTTGAGTCAATAAATATATTTGAAAAGGGTTTAAGGATAATAACTATTTGTTTGAATTAAACGATTAGGATGAGCATTTTCATCTCCTAGCACTTTCCATTCTCTTTCTCTCAAAAACTTCCTGAAAATGGTCTCTCCTTCACAAAGTAAAAAGTAAAAGAGATCTACAATCAAAAAAAAGCAAAACCTTTTCTTTTTTTAAATTTCCTACGTTAATTGAAGGTTGGACTAGTGGAAAGAAAGCCAGAAAGGAATATAAGAGATTTTAGAGTAAACAAAATTGACCCATAAATTCATTCTTCTTGACTTCTTTAGAAGTGAAGGACTCATTTTCTAAGAACTGTTGAGAAATCAAGGACTCAAGAGTTTTGTTGAAATGCAAAGCAAGTATTATCCTAACTTGGTTAAAGTATTTTATTTAAAAGTTTCATGTGTACAATGAGTTTTAATTTCATTTGTAGGATGAATTAAAACCAATTCATCCTCTCTTGGTTTAACTAAGTCTTTTATTCTTTTTTAATAAGGTGTGCCCACTATCTGATAAGAATGAGAATAAAAATATTTCATACCTATGGGGGCAGAGATTAAGATGAATTTCAATTTAGGGATGGAGATAGGAATAGTGAGGCACAAACTCACCCTAACTAGTTTCCATCCCTAGTTAGATACAATGATGAATTTGTACATCTTACAACCAAGAAACAAAATATTATGCCGAAAGTTAACTTTAAAAACTAAGTAACCAAAATGTAACATGTCATATTTTGAAAGAAGATGAGAGATGGTAATTGCATAAATATTTTAGCATATTAGTATGAAAATAATTTAAAATATATTCAATATATCTATAAAAAGGATTGTCTAAAATTTCTTTAAAAACTCATTCTCTGTAAAGGTAAGGGACAAAATAAAACCTTCCTTCATATTTGTAACTGTGATTTCTATTAGTAGAACTATTGAAGTTAAGTTTTGGTGATAAGATGTATGAATTAGTCATTATATGATTATGCTATATTTACATGGGCATATCTCTTAGTCCATAAATATGATTTTTTCAAGAAATTTATAATATTTTGTAAGAGAATTCAAAACGAATTTTTTTTATGTGTTTATCATCATATCTAACTACAATTGAAACTTTTAATGTCAAATTCAATTATTACGTGAACAAATAAGAAAAAAAGTATATGAAATTATTGTTTACAAAGACTTAGTAACATACTCAAAAAAAATTATAAAAGAGTGAATTTTAACCCTTTAAAAAGGAAAAGAGGGAGATCAAATGCATAGGTGGAAATTGTCACGAGAGATCCCATAAATAATATATCCTTTGCGGGTTTAGTCTATATGATTTATAATCAACACTAGTGTAATTGTAAAATTTATATAACTAAGCTAACCCAGCGACATACGAATGTTATTATTATTGTTGGATGTACCAAGAGATAAAATCAAATTTATGTAAAAAAAGTTATTATTCTTTTAATAATATTGAATAATAATTCAATGTCAAAAAAAATGTCATAAAAAATTATTTACCTTGATCCTTTATAATGTCTATGATTTTCTCAAGACTTCGATAATGCACCCTTAATCCTTTCCAATTTGAGCAAATGAAAGCTTTTTGTTTATCTTTTTCTTTTGCCTAAACATAATCAAATGAGTTGCAGATGAGAAAAACAATAGTCCAAAACAATTACACCAACAATATGATAATGTATATTCTTTTAACAAATGCATACCAAATAAGAGAATCTAGAAAGAATCTTTAGTAGTTTAGATATATTAGTTTAGATATATGAATAAATAGACTATGTAACTTGTTTCTTAAGTAAGGTAATATCAGTAGTAATCATGATAGAGTGAGGACTAGATGCCTTTTTATGAACTATTTGAATGGAATGAGGTTACATGTTACAAAAGTTCGGAAGCATCTTCAAAGTGATGACTTTAATTGTTAGCAATTATACAACATGCACGTAGTATAGAGTAATGCTATATTTGCCAACTGTACCAAACAAAAGAGGTTATTTATGGATCGTCAATTAAAAGAAATGAACCATGATGTTATGATATAATCTTTTACTTAAGTAGTGCATGTGTATGAGAATATGTCTACAGATGCAGAGACTCCATTGTATCCTAGTTTAACTAAGTTCACATGATTATCACCTGAACTTTGAAGGACATGTTTCTATAAGGAAATAACAACCTCATGTAATTATAAGCTGAAAAAGATATTTTGGAGGATGGGAATGAAATATTAAAAGATACGTGCACATCCTAAAGGTAACATATTATACAAAAGGGAGTACGTAGGGTTGAAAAAATGTGCCTAGTGTGAGTTATCACATTAAAAGGTGAAAACAATGATCAAGACAATAATGATAAAATAACAAAGGACAACCCCTAATGAATAGTTTTTGGTATATATTCCAATCATTCCAATGGTCAAGTATTTGAGTGATTCTGAAAACCATAGATGACATTCTAATGAGAGAAAATGGCATGAAATACTCTCTCATCTATCTAATTCTTTGAAAGGTAGATCATCGCATGTGCGTTTGTGCGTTTCCCTAATTCAATGAAACATAATCAATTTGAGGCTAACTTCCAATTTTTTACATCTTGAAATTGAACTTAAATAGAAAAATATGTGGAAAGGAACGCGGATAACAATTATTTAGAGTATTTAGAATCATATTTAAGAATATTTTTAATTAAGAAACGGTTGATATAGAGGAGTATGCTGCATGACCCAAATCAACACTTGGTTATGGCTTAAATATAAAAATTAGGTGTAATTTTGTCTTACTAATTGGGAGGTATCAATATCCTGTGAGTGCCTAAAAACATTAAAATAAAGAGAATTGCTTAGTATGTATGATTTGGTATGAGTTGATGTGAAGGTTTGACAACAAAACTCTAATGTAATTTTTGAGTAGTGTAATGTATAGAGTTAGTTTACAAGGTATCTTGATTTCTGTCTCCACTAATTGGGGAGCAGAAACCCAAAGAAAGTGGTCTGTTGGATAGTTTGCAGGGTATATAGGTTGAAAGAGGAAGCAAGGGAAGAAATAAAGTGAAGCTCTGTATGATGACACAAGAAGGGCAGCATCTAAGAAAGGCCTTATAAAGAATGATTAAAGCACAACAACATACCAAAAAAAAAAAGGAATCAATTCAAGTATACTGAATGTAGTTGAAGAAGAACATAGAACCAAAATGATCAAGACCACTATCATGGTAAATCAGAATTTATTGTCTTGTCAATCTGCATTTGCACTATCTCAAATTGAAGTATTGGAATAAGATGTTTACGTCCATGACAAGGGCCAAAACTATTATACTTGCACATAGGGTGTGGGACCTTATATCAAAATTCTGAACTGTGTAAGATGCAGCAAATAAATGGACTAAAACAAGTTTTGTTATTGCAAATTCTGCTATTCAATCTTTTGTATAAACTATATTAGTTAGAAACTAAGAATATGTCATGTTTATATTTTGTGTTTAATTTAATTCATTTGTTGCTCATAAATAATTGTATGATTGAAAAAAAATCAGCAAAAACAAAGATATAATGGGTAAACAGAGCACTATCTTTAAATGGATCACACATGATTTTAAAGTCTTAATTACGAAATTTTGGAGTTAGCAAAGACATTCTAACAGATATCACAGTTGCAATGATAATACAGTCCCACAAACTTCAAAATCCTTAAAAATTAAAATCTGAATGTATAAAATTGTAATTGCAAATCAAGACAGGAATTGAAAAATTGAAAAACGAAACTGATGAAGGGGAGGATGTGGTTTGCGTTTACCTGAAGATATGTGTGTTCTTCAATCTTCCCTTCAATAGACCTTCAATGCTCTCTGCAATTAAAGTTGAAATGAAGCATAATCCTCAGACTTCACTTCTATCCTTTAGCTTCTCTTCTTTGTTCTTTTGAGAAAAACCTTCCAACACTCTACAATCTCTTTCTAATCCATTTCAACACGCATTGCTCCTATCAAAGAAAAAACATCTATTACTTTTCTTTACAACTTTTGCATTAAATATCATTCTTTTCTACTTTTCTTTACAACTTTTGCATTAAATATCATTCTTTTACTTAGCCAATCGTTTTCCTGTTGTTTGCCCACATGTTTCTTTTATTATTATATTAAGGTGCAATAACTGAATTCTATTTTTAAAAGCAAACCTTCATCTTAGATTTCTTTTTTATCATAGAAATTAACTATCAATAAGATTAATATATAATTTGTTCAAATAATGTAATTATTAAAAATGTCACAATTTAAAGTGAAAAAGCCTATCACACATTAAACCAGACCAAAGTTTAGCATTATATGTAAAATCTCATGCAACCTGAAGAAGGTAAGATTTATTCTAATTTTTTAAGATTTTGCAAATCCTTATTTTGCTTAGGATCACGTACAGACTTCTAACTCAGAATAAAAAGGTCACTTTTAGGATCATCACCAATCAGTGATAAAATTCTTAACTCGTTTACTCAGCTTTTTTAACATATTTATATGTGTTATCGTACAGGATCGGTTGGCTTTAGCAACAACAATATCTCCTTATGCTGATTTCCTGACTGCTCCAAGAACTACTTTTTAGCGTACCGAATGCTCTGAAATTTACCGTCTCGGGAGGGAGGTCCTGTAGGCACTCTGACGCTCAAGTCAATTTAGGGTTAGAGTGTGCAGGAATAAAGATCAGAGTTTAGAGATACCTGGCTTGAGATGATTGAGCCTATATTTATAAGTGTAATAGTGGGCTTAATGGATTTGGACCCATTCTCTTCTACTATATGATTTCGTGGCAAACATTAATTACAGGATATTTAGTTACTATTTGTGCGTACTTGCAATATTTCTGTTTTTGGCACACCCCACGTGCTCACCACAAAATGGTTATTTAGGACTATTGACTCGATGGTGGGTCCCGACCGATGACATATTCCAGTCGGCCCACAGTGGTCGGTCGGCGTATAGTACATAGGCCCCCCAGTCCTTGAGGGCACGAAAGTGACCGAAAAGGATTAAAGATGACCGGCCGATCAACCTTTCGTATTTGTCAGTGGAGCCGACCGAGAGCAATTGTAGTGCTGCATTCGCTCGTACTGTAGCTTCACGCCTCTCGGGTTCCGTGCGTGAAGTCGTGGGTGCGTGGATCTGAGCCATTTGGGAGGGGATAAATCCGACGACGCAGGTGCGGCCACGTCACCCCAAGTTTTGGCTATAAATAGCCCTTGGATCCCAGGATTCGCTGTCGTTTTCGTTTCTTAAGCCGAGTAGCTCCGCCAAGTCTTCGGTCGTCCATTGCCATCCTTTGAGGTAACCACGGCTTCCTACTCTTTGCATTCTTATTCCGTTTCTGGTTCTTCGAGTAGTCGGTCTTCCTCGAATGACCGTATGAACGTAGCCGAGCAGGGGGTCGACCGTATTGGGGAATCGCTGGGTAGTACCTCTGATGAGGGTAGCCCTTCTACTGGTAGAGATGAGGGGTGAAGGGTAGAGGAACCTGTGGTAGAGAACAGGGGGGTAGAGTCTCAGGCCTCCAGTAACAACGTGGAAGATGCTAATGAAGTTAGCCTTTCCAACGATGACTGGGTGGTTCAGGACGTCCGGACGGCGTATTCCAAATACCTCACCACTGCCGCTCTTAGGGACTTAGTCGATGGCCAGGACATTGTAGAGTCGTCCGTCCCGGACCATGCCTTTTCTCTGTGTAGATGCCTAACTACCGACTGGGTATTTGACGGTCGGGGCTCTTACCCTGCAGACTTCTTTTTCATGTATGAACGGGTGATGAAGGATTCTTGCCTTGTCATCCCGTTTGATAATTTTTGCACGGACGTCCTCTGTTACCTAAATGTCGCTCCCACCCAGTTGCACCCTAACGGCTGGGCGTACGTTACGGCGTTTCAGTTTGTCTGTGCTGCCCTAGGCCTTACTCCTACTATTCCCTTATTCTTTACCCATTACCAGAGCCGGTCGGGAAAGAAGGTAGGTTGGCTGTCCCTTATTAGCTAGGCGCGCAACTGTCTGTTTAAGCCCTTCTCGTCCTCCTATAAACACTTTAAAGATACGTATATTAAAATTACCTTTGGAGAGGTCGGCCGGGGATACATATTTGACGGGGAGGAGCCTAAGTTTCCCTTGTATTGGACAAGATCCCCTACTCGCGTCACATTTTGGCCACGGTCGGGATTATCGGCAGAGGATAGCTCTGCACTTTCTGTGCTTGACTCCCTTCTGAGGGGTATTCCCGCCCGAGATATCCTCAACACCTATTGGTATGAAGATCCGGCGAGCGCGGTATTTGGTATGTTTTATATTTCTGTTTGACCCGCATTTGAACGATTACTGACCGCATGGTTTTCTTGCAGACATCCTTGCTTCCCGGACTCCCATCATGAACAAGGTTTTTAAAGACTTGATGTCCTCTGCCCTGGTCGGGAAGAGCAAGCCGCCGGCCAAGGACAAAGGGAAATCTGTTCCCCGAACACCTGCGCCCCAGAAGGCGGAACCTCTGGCTGTAGTGCCTCCTTCTCCTGCCGGCCAACCTAGGCCATCAGAAAAAAGAAAATCCAGACGCAACTCCAACCGATCATCCTCTCAGCGGTCGCCCAAACGTCTCAAGGAGGGGGCCACTGATCAAGAGAAGGCCACCACTTGCAATTTTTTGAATAAAAAAATTATGGTAGCCGACCGCGTAGTCATCGGGTTGAATGACTACGAAAAAAATCAATTTGCTCCCGACGCCCGCAAAGAGCTTAGGGACGTTTTGCTGGAAGTAATGTTCGGGCGCTTCTGCTGAGCCGAGTGGCGGGAGAGGAATTGATGAAGGATGACTCCTCGGCCGTGGAGAGTTTGAAGAATCAGCTGGCCGAACCCTCCTCTTCCCTGAAAGGTGCCCAAGCGGACAACGAGTGAGCGAAAGGCGAAATTCTAAGCCTAAGGAAGCTGGTAGAAGACCTGGGGGGGAGAACCGATCGCTGAAGGAACAATGCTGGTCGGCCGAGGAGAAAGAGAGGGCCGCTGCCGGCCGGGTGGAGCACCTGAGTCTAGATATCGCGGATCTGACCGATAAAGTGACTAAACTTACCCTAGACCTGGAGGAAGAGCGGCTACAACAGAAGAAAGCTGAGGACGACCTGGTTGAGTTCAAAGGTTTCGTTCTTGAACAACATGATTTAGGCTTTATGCAGGCCGTGAGGCAAGCTGCCTTCTTCTACCAGGTTCCCATTGGTGAGGGTAAGTTTCTCGATCGCAAGGATATCTACCGGGGTGAGCTGGTGTCAGCAATGGATGTGTCAGATGAGGAGGGCGAGGATGACGAGGGTGGCGGGCGTTCGGCTGCTGAAGGGGATCAACCGGACCCCGAAGTGATACTGTCAGACTAGCTTTTGTAATTTGAATGGCTTGTATTCGACCAGTTTTACCTTTCTTTTGCCACATGTGTATAACAATGACTTTATCGGTCGGTTTTTGGAATGATAATGACTTTCGCTATACTTGTATAATTTGTTTATCACCGACTAGCATGCTTGGCAATTAATTAACGCTCGGTTGCATATAAGAATCTGATAAATAATGCTTAACTTAAAGATTAAAACGAGTTCTTTATCGGTCGGTATAATAACGCGAATGGTTTCGTAGCAACCTAAGAGCGTCTTAAATGGGCGACTACCCGGTCGGCCAGTTGATCGCGAATGGAGGTCTCATGGTAGGCCAAGAGTACCTTGAGGCCACCTTTCGGTCGGCCAGTTTGATCGCGAATGGAGGTCTCGTGGTAAGCCAAGAGCACCTTGAGCGAGGCCACCTTTCGGTCGGCCAGTTGATCGCAAAGGGAGGTCTCATGGTAAGCCAAGAGCACCTTGAGCGAGGCCACCTTTCGGTCGGCCAGTTGATCACGAAGGGAGGTTTCATGGTAGGCCAAGAGTACCTTGAGGCCACCTTTCGGTCGGCCAGTTTGATCGCGAATGGAGGTCTCATGGTAAGCCAAGAGCACCTTGAGCGAGGCTACCTTTCGGTCGGCCAGTTGATCGCGAAGGGAGGTCTCATGGTAAGCCAAGAGCACCTTGAGCGAGGCCAGCTTTCGGTCGGCCAGTTGATCGCGAAGGAAGGTCTCATGGTAGGCCAAGAGTACCTTGAGGCCACCTTTCGGTCAGCCAGTTTGATCGCGAATGGAGGTCTCATGGTAAGCCAAGAGCACCTTGAGCGAGGCCACCTTTCGGTCGGCCAGTTGATCGCAAAGGGAGGTCTCATGGTAAGCCAAGAGCACCTTGAGCGAGGCCACCTTTCGGTCGGCCAGTTGATCACGAAGGGAGGTTTCATGGTAGGCCAAGAGTACCTTGAGGCCACCTTTCGGTCGGCCAGTTTGATCGCGAATGGAGGTCTCATGGTAAGCCAAGAGCACCTTGAGCGAGGCTACCTTTCGGTCGGCCAGTTGATCGCGAAGGGAGGTCTCATGGTAAGCCAAGAGCACCTTGAGCGAGGCCAGCTTTCGGTCGGCCAGTTGATCACGAATGGAGGTCTCATGGTAAGCCAAGAACACCTTGAGCGAGGCCACCTTTCGGTCAGTCAGTTGCTCGCGAATGGAGGTCTCATGGTAAGCCAAGAGCACCTTGAGCGAGGCCACCTTTCAGTCGGCCGCATGGGATGTAAAACCTGCACGGAATGTAAAAGAGAACTGCGATTCTTTTTGCGTGCGGTACCTCGTTAAAACCTCCTTAGCCAAAACCCTCCTTAGGGAAAAAATGTCATAGGTAGGAAAGAGTACATCGTTGAAAAAGTTAACTAACACACATAAGTCTGAATAATAAAAACAAAACCAATTCGTGACTTTAACTGAAATAAAATTTGAGGTGGTCTGCATTCGAGGTATTGGAAATCTACTTCCCATCCAGCTGTTCCAGCTTAACCGCTCCTTTGCCTAACACCTGGCTGACTCTGTAGGGGCCTTCCCAGTTGGCCGCGAACTTTCCATCCGTCTGATTCTTCCTGGCATCGCCAATAATTCTCCAAACGAGGTCGCCTTGCTGAAAACTCCTCAGATTTACCTTAGCATTATACCTGCAAGCTTCCCTGTGCTTACAGACTGCTTCCTTTATCCTTGTCTTCTCTCTGAGTTTATCAAGGAGATCTAACTCGGTTTTCATGCATTCGTTGTTCAGTGAAAGGTCTCTCAATTGTCTTCTTATTGTGGTTTCTCCTATCTCGACCGGCAACATGGCGTCCGTCCCGTAAGTGAGGTTATATAGGAACTCCCCTGTAGATGTCTGCGGTGTGCAGCGATACGCCCATAAGGCTTCGAGTAACTCGTCGGTCCATTTTCCTTTGGCAGCTCCTAACCTTTTCTTTAGCTGAGACAAGATTACCTTGTTGGCGGCCTCCGCCTGACCATTCGTCTGTGGTGCTCCACCGAACTGGTTATGTGTTTGACCCCTAGCTCAGTGAAGAAGGCTTCTAGCTTTCGGTCTACAAACTGTCGGTCGTTGTCAGTGATGACCGTATGAGGAACGCCGAACCTGCAAATTAGCTTCCACGTGAAGTTTTGAACATTGGCGGTCGTGATCTTGGCCAGGGGTTCGGCCTCTATCCATTTTGTAAAATAGTCCACTGCCACAATTAAGAATCGCAGTTGTCCGGTTGCCGGTGGAAAAGGACCTAGGATATCCATTTCCCATTTGGCGAAAGGCCAAGGAACACTTATGATCTGCAAGTCGGTTGGCGGTTGACGGATAAGCGGTCCGTTTTGCTGACAACTTTTGCACTTCTTCACGTATTCGGCGCAATCCTAGCGGACGGTCGGCCAGTACTATCCGGCCCGGACTATTCTGGCGGCTAAAGTCTTATGACCGGAGTGCATGCCAGAAATTCCGTTGTGTAACTCGTTCATCACATACTCAGACTGCTCTTTCCCCAGGCACTTTAAAAGTGGGGTTGTGAAGCCTCGTTTATATAGGTCGTCGGCTATTAGGACATATCGGGCGGCTTTCTTGGCCAACACCTTATCTGCCACAGCATCCCCCGTCAGCAGTGTTTTCAGGGTTTGGATAATGGGCGACCGCCAGTCTTCCGTCATCTCAATGTTCATACAATCTTCTTCTGATACGGTTGGGTTGCTCAGGGTAAGCTGAATGACAGTGTCGAATCTGCCTTTCTTTTTGCCTAGTGCAAGTTTAGATAATGCATTTGCCCTTCCGTTTTTGCTCCTAGGCACATATTGGACCTCTGCATGTTGGAATTTGGAGAGGAGGGTAGACACCTTTTGATAGTACCTTGTTAATAGCGGATCCTTTACCTGAAAAGTCCCGTTGATCTGACCGACCGTCAATTGGGAGTCGGTCAAACATTTCAGTTGCTTGACTCCCATGTCTCCTGCTAGGTTTAATCCAGCTATGAGGGCCTCGTATTCAGCTTGATTGTTAGATGCCTTGAAGTTGAAGTGCAACGATTGCTCCACTTTCAGCCCGCCCGGGCTTTCCAAAATGACTTCCGCTCCACACTGCTCACTGTTGGATGAACCATCCACATACAACGTCCATACAACTTGCTGCTCCGGTGTTTAGAGTTCTAACACAAAGTCGGCCAGGCATTGCGCCTTAATGGGCCCTCTCCGTTCGAACTTCAATCCGAACTCCGAGAGCTCGACCGACCACGATATCATTCGTCCGGCCAGCTCAAGCCTCAAAAGGATCTTCCCCACCGGATAATCGGTCTTCACTGTCACTAGGTGACTCTGAAAATATGGTCGGAGTCTTCTAGCGGCATACACGACCGCCAACGCGGCCTTTTCTATTAGCTGATATCTGGTCTCTGCATCTTGCAAGGCCCGTCCTACAAAATAAACCGGTTTTTGGTCCTCCTGTTGCACCAAAGCTGCACTGATGGCATCCTCAGAAGGAGAGATGTACAATAGGAGTCCGCCTCCTAGGGTCGGTTTCTGTAGGATAGGGGTTGATGATACTGTCGCCTTTATCTCTATGAAGGTTTTCTCACACTCGTTGCTCCACTGGAACCTGTCCGCCTTTTTCAATGTTTTCAAGATCGGCCTTATTTTTTCCGCCAATCAGGGTAAGAATCTGGAGAGAGACGTGAGTTTGCCAACAAGGCTTTGTACCTCCTTCAGAGTGGTGGGGCTTTGTGTGTCTAATATGGCCAAGCACTTGTCGGGGTTAGCTTCTATCCCCCTATGCGTGAGCATGAATCCCAAGAATTTTCCTCCTTCTACACCAAACACACATTTTGCTGGGTTGAGTCTCATGTTGAACTTTCGAAGCCGGCCGAATACTTCTTCTAGGTCAGTCAGATGTTGGTCGAACGTGGCGGACTTCACCACCATGTCATCAACATAAACTTCCACGTTCCGGCCTACCTGATCCCTGAACACTCGATCCATTAACCTCTGGTAAGTAGCACCTGCATTCTTCAGCCCGAAGGGCATGACTTGATAACAATAGTTCGAGGCCTCGGTGATAAATGTTGTCTTTCCCACATCTCGGTCGTACATCGGAATTTGGTTATACCCCGAACATGCGTCTAGAAAGCTGAGCACCTTGTTACCGGCCGCCTCGTGTACCAGGTGGTTAATACTGGGCAGCGGGTATGCGTCCTTCGGACAGGCTTTGTTCAAACTCGTATAGTCGACGCACATCCTCCATTGTCCATTGCTCTTTTTTACCAGCACCACATTTTCCAACCATGTGGTGTAATGAATTTCTTTTATAAATCCGGCCTCTAGTAGTTTTTGCACTTCAAGTGCAGCTGCATTCCTTTTTTCCTCACTCATTCTTCTTTTCTTTTGGGCAACCGGCCGAGCTTCCTTACATACGGAGAGTCTGTGGGACATCACTCTTGGGTCCACTCCGGGCATGTCTTCGACCATCCAGGCAAAGAGATCCCTGTTATCTGCCAGCAATTTGGTTACCCTCTTGACTTCGCTTTCTGTCATGCCTCTGCCTAACCGAGTGTTTTGGCCTTCTCCTGCCAACTGCCACTTGGTAACGTCGTTACTCGGCTTCATCCTTACATCATCATTGATCCTAGGGTCGAGATCCGTCATGGCAACCATCCTCTGGGCGACGTTTCTCTTCGCGGTCGTCTCAGTCGGTTTCAGTTTCAGACTCGCCACATAGCACTCCCTGACCGTTTTCTGGTCGGCGTAAACGGTCGCCACGGTGCCTCGGTCGGATGGGAACTTCATTGCCAGATGCGGCGTGTAGACTATGGCTCCAAGTTTGTTCAAGGACGGCCGCCCTAACAACGCATTGTAGGACATGTTAACATCCACCACTATATACCTGACAGAGATGGTTCTCTGTCCCCAGCCGGGCTCCCCGAACTTGGTGTGCAAGTCAATGTATCCTTTTGTGTCTACCCGTTCTTCGGAGAATCCCACTATCTGCTTATCCAAAGGGATTATCTCGCTTTCCTCTAATCCCATCTTTCTGAACGTCCTCCAGTAGAGTACGTCGACAGAGCTGCCTTGGTCCACCAATGTCTTTCTTACTTCACAGTTCGCCAGATCGATGGTGATAACCATTGGATCATCCTGCTGGGTATTGATAGCCCGGAAATCCCGGTCAGTGAAAGTGATATTTGGCATACTACGAAGCACCCGTCAGCTGATCATGTGCACGCTTTGGATTGCCCGGAGGTGTCTTTTCCTGGCCGAGCTGGACGATCCTCCCCTACCAAATCCTCCGGAAATGGCATTAACAACTGTCTTCCCAGTATCTGCACGGCGTGGGGGGCTTTTTTCTCTTGATTGGCTACTGTTCCTTCGCCTTTCCTCCCATGCCCTCGGACTTTCGCTTTTCTCACGATGACTCCTTCCCCTGGGATTGCGCTCTTGGCGTCGCCCGTACTGTCGTTGCCTTGCAACATATCTCTGCAGGTGGCCTGCCTGGATCAGCTCCTCGATCTTGTCCTTGAGGGCCGCACATTCCCCTGTTATATGACCATGACAATGATGGTACTGGCAGTACTTACTCCGGTCGGCATCCTGGGGCGATACGCCCCTCCTTGGTTCCTTAATGAGGTCGACACTCAAAGCTTCCTCAAGGATGCGCGTCCGGCCGGTATTGAGTGGTGTGTGCTTTGTGAACCTCTGCATGCCGGATGTGTCCCTGAATCATGGGGGTTGGATGATCGATCGCCCCTTCTCCCCTGGCCTTGCTCACCTCTCGAATACTGTCGCAATTCTTCTACCTGCATAAATTGAGTAGCCCTTCGGCAGAGATCGTCCATGTTGGCCGAGGGTTGCATGGCCAAACTGTCTGCGAACGGCCCCGGCCTAAGCGCTGTGATCAAATATGCCATTGCTACTTCCGGTAGGAGTCCGCGTATGCCGAGAGCGACCTGTCCGAACCTTGCCATGAAAGACTTGAGGGATTCCCCCTTCTCCTGTCGGATGTTCACCAACGCAACCGACGTCATCTGATGTGGCTTACTCATTGCAAATTGGGCTATAAATTTGGCCTTCAAGGTCGCGAAAGATTCTATCGATCCGGGGGTAGGCGGGTAAACCAGCTGAGCGCCGCCCCCCTCAAGGAGGTTGGGAAGACCTTGCAATATATGTATCCGTCCGTCGTAAACAAGGTTACCTGGGAAACGTACGAGTCGATGTGTTCGTCTGGGTCTGTAGTGCCATGTCCAATGTGGGATTATTCCAGTTGGGCGGCAACTTAGTTGCCAGTATGTCATAGGTGAAAGGGAACTGGTGATCTGCCGAATCCTCGACACTTCGCGATGTCGCGTTCTGGTCGTCCCGGCGAGAAGTTTCCGCCGGACGTTCTCGCTGGGGCTCGTTCCTTTCGCGGTCGGGTTGTGGCTGTTCGGTCGGTCGGGACCTGTCTCCTTCCGCATGATCGTTTCTGTTGTGCTGCGCCTTTTCGGTCCTCTCGAGCCTCTGTCGGAGCCTTTCATTTTCCTCTTGAAGGGCGTCGTTGGCGCCCGCCTGGCGCAGCCGCTCTTCCTCCCTCTACAACCTATCGTCTTCTCGCAGTTTGCGCATCAGTTCTAGCTCTCTTCGCATCTCGGCTAGGATGGCCGAGGGGTTTCCTTCCTGATTGGCTTGCTGACCATCGTGATTGTTCCTTGTCGTCACCATCGTTGCTAGGTCAATCTCGGCCCCACGGTGGGCGCCAAAATGTTATCGCACAGGACCGGTTGGCTCTAGCAACAACAATATCTCCTCGTGCTGATTCCCTGACTGCTCCAAGAACTGCTCCTTAGCGTACTGAATGCTCTGAAATTCACCGTCCCGGAAGGGGGGTCCTGCAGACACTCTGACGCTCAAGTCAATTTAGGATTAGAGTGTGCAGGAATAAAGATCAGAGTTTAGATATACCTGGCTTGAGATGATTGAGCCTGTATTTATAAGTGTAATAGTGGGCTTAATGGATTTGGGCCCATTCTCTTCTACTATATGATTTCGTGGCAAACATTAATTACAGGATATTTAGTTACCATTTGTGCGTACCTGCAATATTCCTGTTTTTGGCACACCCCACGTGCTCACCACAAGATGGTTATTTAGGGCTATTGACTCGATGGTGGGTCCCGACCGAGGACATATTCCAGTCGGCCCACAGTGGTTGGTCGGCATATAGTACAATATGTGAATTGTAAATATGAAAATTATAGGATATATAATACCAGAGATAACAAAATTAACAAATTGTACATATCTCATGATACTAAGGCACTTACATTTTCAAGAAGCAAGCTTACTCTTTACTCTATCAGCTAAATCTTAAAAAATATACATTTTAGGAGCACTAGAAAAGATAGAAACACGAAGGTAATTACAAGAAATAGTGTCTCTATGACATCCAAGAATACTGCAAATATTATTATTAAAAGAAATAAAATTCATCAGGAGTGAAAAAGAAACTTTTATAAAAGTTTATCCACTCTCGCTCGAAATAGAACTATAAACATATAAGAATTACATAATATTGATCTAAGATTTCCTAGTGACGCTATAAAAACAAAATTTTTATCTGCATAAAAGGCATGGGTAGGAAAATCTTTACTCTTAAGACTAATCATAAAAAGAATCATATAAAAAGAAGCCAAATGAGAAATCTCTTTACTAAACATTTATTAAGCTAAATAAAAAAATAGAAATGATAAAGGATCACCTTGATAGACATCCCTCCAAAAATTAAAATACTCAACCATATTCTCATTTATTTTTATTGAAAGCAAAATGAATTACAAGATAACATGAAAACAAAAATGATGGAGCGTCTGTGACAAAAGAAATTCCAACTAAAATATATAAAGCTTTAAAAATATCAGTTTTAATAAAAATATTACCACCCTTAACTTTTTTAGAAAACAATGTTACCAATCTCAAAATAAATACATATACAAAATCCGGGACCTCTCATCCCGAAAAATCACCTACTTATATTTATTTATCTGAGACCCTCTAATTATGTTTATCTCTCTTTTTATGTTAGGCACGTATCTCTTTAAATTTTAAAAGAATAAAAAATACATTTTATTTTCACATTAACGCATATAAAGAGGCCACTGCAATAATGAAAACAAAGTAAAAAGTATAAATACAATTTAGATAAACGTCACTACACCTGAATTTAATTTTAAAATAAATAATATAAAAGAATTGGATGTCGCTTACTAAATTTTAGGAATTTAGTATTACTTATTAAAATATAAATTTTTAGACGTTATTTTCGAGTCATTATACTTGAGAAGATTTCTATTTTAATACTTTCATGGATGATGTTGATAAAAACATGATATAGGAAGATGTTTTCTAACGTATTTAGTTTTATTTTTATATATTTTTTATAGTGATCATAATTATAAATTAGAAATTTTTGTTCTTTTTTATTTTAATTTATCTAAAAGATCTTAATTTGTTGGATAATCTATTTTAAAATTTGTTATTTCACATTAAAATGATCGTATATTTCATCAAATTATTGATAATGTTATATTTTTTTACTTTAATTTTTATTTTCTATAATTTAATAAATATTTATGAATTGACACAAATTCAGGTATAAAACACAAATTTTATATCATAAAAAAATATCCATAAATATTTTTTGAAAAATAAATATAATTAAACTCACACTTAAATGTTATCATTTGTAAAGTTTCAAGTATAATATGAGTAAATATCATAAGGTAGGGATGTAATTTCCCTCAAAATAAGTTTTATTTTTTAATAAAGTAAAATTATTTTATTCATCTAACTTTTATATAAATTCTGTGGTCTAGGTTCTCTAAAAATTTGAAATACATAAATTGATTTAGGCTTAGGAGAAAAGCTCAATTCATTACCATACTAGTTTCTTCTCTTATAATGGAAAACTTTATTGAAATACAGTCTCACACATTCGACAAAGTTTTGCAACACAACTTCCCTCCAGTTACTTTCCTTACGACAAGAAAAATAATCATTCAAATTGGAAAAGTTTGATCAGGTCAAAGCTATGAGACTAACTGCATCATCGTTTGGGCTGGACTTGAAAATTTCTCATACAAAAAATGTATATTTGTTATTATGTAAACAAACGAAAAGACATACATTTGCATTTTTTAAAAAATTTAAATAAGTAATATGAATTATTACTAAATATTATAATTAAAAAATAATTTTTAAAAACATTTTATTTATTTATTCTGTTTTTATTTTTTTGTGTAAGAGATATTGAAACATAAAAGTTGAACGAAATGGTTAAAAGAAAATTAACAAATATATATATATTGTTTAAAAGCAATTTTGGAAAAAAAAAATTATACACACCAAATCTCATTGTTTATTCTTATAGATGAATGAATTTAATATAGTGGAACCACTTTATTAGGAAAAGAAAAACTTCAAAGAACATGGCCTAGCCATCAAAGGTTATGGTGAGCAAGTGAAGCATTCACATAGAATATGAAATTAGTAACATTAAAGGTATGTTTATACACTCTTTTTTAAGAGTGTTTTTAGGAGAGACAAATAAGAAAATAAAATAAAATTATTTTTCTAGAAAATTAATGTTAATTTATACATAACTTGATTTTGACTTTTCCAATAGGAATTTTTCAATTAGGAGTGATTTGGATTCATCAAATTATGAGATTGATCAAAATTTGTGATGAGTCCTAACTGGAGGAGTTCAACACCAACATATACACAATAGAACTCAAGTCACAACCCATTAATTCAATGGAAAAGAATTATATAACCAATCTCCTTCTATATCTCAGGTAAATACAGTTAATTTGAATTGTAAAGCATAACAGTAACACAACAGAAGGCTCAAAAAGAGCAAAAAAAACAAAGAAAAATCACAATCTTGCATGCACAGAGTTGCATAACAGTAACACAATCTTGTTGAATATTAGAAGGAAACAAAAGGGAAAAGAAATTGCACAAAGTAGTTGCAATAAATTTACTTCATTGATGTCTTCCTTCCGGAGAGAGAGCCTTGGATATGTACAAGAGCTACACACACCTCATGACCATTCACAACAGTATCTTTAACATCATTGTTGTTCAGAATTTCATTCACACTTCAAGTCCAAGAAATCATTTTCTGCCCCAAGCAAAGCAGCAACACTGAAGAAGCAAGAAATGGTAAAAGATAAGCATTAGTATGTGGAAACTCAAAACTAACACATCTAAGGGTTGTTTGGAATAAGTACTTCTGAAAGAGAACAATGAGAACAAAAATTGAAATTAGCCTTTTTCATAAGTTAATTTATGCATAAGTTAAGTTGTAGAAACTCTCTCATACGGATTCTGTACATTTTTTACTTTTAACATGTACATAAACTGATTTTAACTGGTGAAAGAAATCATTTTGTTTTTTCTTCTTATTTTTCTCAGCTAGAATTACCTATGAAGAAGCTTGTTCAAACAAATATCTCACTGTAAGCAGGCATACCTGGACTTTGTCATCATTGAATTGGCCCTTGTTATGTTGTGGTCTATCGTTAGGCGTGCCCGGAACTTGTGCTGGCCCTCCCTGTCTCTCCTCCCTCACTTTGTTGAAAATGTGAGTAAAGCCATCTGCTGATGCAGGGTTGTTCACATCCCAGTCACCAAACTTTGGAACAGCTGCACCTTTATCTGGCTGCATTGTAAAAATGCCAAAATCATAAAGATGGTGTTTCACCCAAAGAAAATCTCACTAAGACAACAAGGTCAAATCCTTGGTAGTACTATAAAAGCAACAACAACAAAGGCCTTATCCAACTAGGTGAGGTTGGGGAAACAGATTCTCTGCAGTCACAAATATAGAAAGAAAACTAACTCAAAAAAGTTTTTAAACCCTCAGAAATTGATTGCAGTACCCTGCATCTGTCTTTTAAATTTGGAGGATCCTAACCCCTGAGGTTGACTACATTGATACATTGATCACATGATCTCATTAGACTTAGTTAAAGACCAAATTTTCATAAATACTATTTGCCATAAGATCCTTTTTGCCCATTTACTACATATACAAATTTCTATTTTTTTTTTCCTTTTTTCATGCCATGCATGGTAAAACAAAGGTGGCAGAAAAGAAAACTAACTGTTTCATCTCCGCGGTTAGCCTGTCTTAACCGAGATCTCCCTGGTGTGCCCTGGATGTTGTCATATGAATTCTTTGGTTCCCACTGGGGACTGTCTCTGCCTGGGGCTCTGGCCTGGCGATGAAGCGGAGAACGGTCAATGCTGTGCTCAGATCCAGCACTTTGCATAGAAGGCCTTCTACGGTTATCAGCAGAAGCTACTCCGTGGCTTCTGCTGCCACTCCTATTGCTTACATTGTCGTGTCGAGCTGGAGAGTCGACGAAATGCTTAGGATCATCTTCCAAATGCAATGATCCCTTTCCAGATGGATCCTCTGAACTAACTCTTGGTTTGGATGGAGGTAGGTGCTCAGATGATGGATTGTCAAGACCCAAATCAGAATTTTCCTCAGGGTCATTTGGATTTATTATTCTTGCACCAGTTCGACCTTTCCGGGCCTTGTCAAAATATGCTGTGTAAGGAACATTCTCTCCACTGTCCCAATTGCCAAATTTGGGTACATGAGAACGTTGCTGCAAAAGTGTCACATTGAAAAGAGCTTGTCAAGCAAAGTTTCAGTAAAGAAACACCAGAATAAATGCCCTATCGCCACTCATAATCAAGAATCGCAATCATTAGTAAAGCAAAGAACAACCGAAAAACAGAAAGATTGCTTCTTTTTGCTTCGATGCTAAAGGGCATGCACTTTGCTACTTTCAGGTAAGGGCACAGAACTGATGATCAATGATTTCAGCCTCATCAGATAACTGTTACCCTTTCTGGAAGCTGGTATAGAAGGGATAAAATCTTAAAGTAAACTCAATCCCTGAATCAAAAATGATCACAGCCAAAATATGCTATCTCCACTATAAATATAAAGCACAACATAGAATCTTCAATCTCAGACACTAGCTTCCAGCAATGCCTCTAATTGAGTTTAGAAGTTCCTTTTGCTCTTCCTGCAGTCGGAAGCAGTAAGAGGAACACAAAGACCCTCCAGAAATACTGCCTAAGGTCAGGCATTCCCTTGCACCAGATTCTAGGACAGAATAATGTATATAATTGAGAACACACTAAAATATTCAGCATAATACAAGATCACTTCCAAAAAGGTGTGGCTGTCAATCTTACTATTAGAAGAATTTACACAAGAATCTTCACAATAAGGGCAACTTATGACATTCATATAATTTTGTTTAATACAATGCATTAGGGTATGAATAAACTAATGCTTGATTTGGACCTTGAGAAATTAGCAGGAAAGAAACAGCCAAGAGAGAAATAGCAAAGTAGTGTTTTTCACTGGTTTGGTTAGTATGGAAAATAACAAAGAAAAAAAAAAACACTGGGTTTTGTGCATAATATTCTCATCCCAGGCGCCAAGAAAAGAAAGAATGCAACAAACATAACTCTTAGAAAGTGAACTTTAAGCTTAGCTCAATCTTACAAAATTAGCTTGTAAAATAAAATTTGCACCTACTTATATATTATAATTTGATCATATCTCTAAGCATTATGGGATCTCTAACAATAACAATCTACACATCCCAATTAAATGAAATGAAATGACAATGCTGTATAATACATTTTTTTTAGAAATATGAAAAAGAAAGGGTATAAATGTCATTATATGTAAAAATACTTCCTTTTCACTTTTCTATCCAACCAAACAAGCAAAGAAAGAACTCAACTTTTCTTTTTATATCTTCTTTTCTTAATCTAGGAAACTTAAAATCTACATTTTTTCTCATGTTTTTTTTTTTTTTCTCTACTATAATTTTCATCTTATTTCTTTCTTTCCCTATCCAAACAGAGTATAAATTAGTGTATCTCTCTAGAAAAAACCGATGCTAAGGCCACACGTTGTTCTTCTACCATGAAGGAATGTTTATGTAATTATCGACTTAATGAATAGCCACTTTGGCTCAAACATGATTTCATATGTGTTTCTGCTGAAAAAAATACAGAGGCCATTGCAATTTTGTTGCCAAAGTTCCCCAATCTTTGTACGTTAGTAGTTTATCTAGTCATGGTACATCTACATAGGTATCTGAATAAGTAACAGTGTACTATACACAAAATACATGATTAACAATTTTCCAATGTTTTTTACCTTTCACAACAAAATGTTTGGAAAAATCTTGAACTGATGGAGAGACTAAAAGTAACTCTAACCCTAAATGCTTTGTGATGAGAAACATGTTAGGAAAAACAATGAGATAATAAATAAAGTAAACTCCATTGTACATGTAGGTGTTCAATTTGCTTTATTCCTCATAAATCATCAAACCTCATCACTGTGATCTCTTATCAGTTTATGGACTCAAATTATGCAAACATGTGTTGTGGCTTGTCATATAAAGTATGTACAAGGAGAATGCCCTTCTGTCTAATGTCAAAGACAAGTTCCAGTTCTCAAGAAATGTCATTATGTACCAAAGGACAACTTATTCACAAACATCCTTGTTAACAGAATGCTTTCTAATAACTTTCTTGATACCCTCCTAATGCATATGCTACAAGGGGCTTCGGAACATGAAAATGATAGAACACAGCTGAAAGACGAAAATTAGCATTCATCAATGTCAATGCATGTCTGAAATGCATTTCTCTCTTTCTAAATAAATATTAAAATAGTCTATTTTAGTCTTTTTACTAACCTCAAGCAGGGAAGTTATGGTATTCTACTATAAAAAATCACAACTAATGATATTTTAATTCCCTTAAAAAGTCATATGATCAGTATTTGGCCCTCCTTAACTATCAAGAAAAAATATTGGAAACAAGTTGTCTATCTTGTCCATGTTTTTTAACACCTTAAAGGTAAAAAAAATTAAAAATGTCACTTGATAAACATAACATGTAAACCAACTCTACATTGAGTTCATGCTGATCTTTGAGGAACTGGTCACTCAAGTCTAAATTTAAGAACCAAAATGCAATTAGGCAGTGACAATCAATTAATTATAAGAATTAGGACTAGTTTTACAACAGCAGTATATTCATCCACCCTTTTAAATAAAACGCATCAAGATAGGATCACTATGAGGGAATGACATCCCAACAAGGTTAGCACCTCATCCCTCAACAATCATATGCTTTTTTAGGCTAGGTATAAAGAAACAAAAAAGAGAATACAAACAAGCCTGGGAGAACCAAACCAAAACCCACGGAATCAGAAAAATCTATACACAAGTAATCCAAACATGTTGCTAAAAAAGTCATGACTAATACAATCAGGTGTATTTTCATACCAAGAGAAATCTTGCTTCAAATCCACACCCATGCTACCAAGACTATCAACACATTTATTCCTTTCTCTAAAAATTGTGAAACTTTAAAAGTTAAACATTTACTCTTAGCTATGCATCACTTCCATCTACTTCTATAACACCAAGGAACAATATTAGGATTAGTGAAAGAAGCAACCACTAATATGAAATCACTTTCCAGCCATAATAAAACCAGCCTTTAAGCACCATCAACTCAATGGCAAGCATAGCATCCATAATTATACTTTTTACAATCATCGAACTGACATTTTAACTCTTGTTTGCACTTAAATGCTCAACATACAATACCATTTAACATTGCAGGTCTTATCCCCACAAAAAAAAATGACTCTCGCACGTAACTCTTACTGAGGTAAACATTTAGACACCAAAACCAAGGTGCATATTCCCTTGTAAGTCAGAAAAACAAAGACTACAAATCCAATGCAACAAATTCCAAAGTGAACGCTGCAATTCATACGGTTTATTTCTATAACTTAAACGTGGAATCACGGCAAAAGAACAAACTCAGTTAAAATTAAAATTCAATTAACTGCTTAATTTGTCATATTTTGATTCAACCAAAACTCTAACAAGTCTCAAACACACCCAATTGCAAATTTCATTGTATAGTTACATGATCCACGCCGTACAAAGAACAGGTCTGAACCGAAACAAGCCTCCATTCAGTAATCGCAAGGCTATGTCAAATTGTTAACAAACATGATTTATGAAACTACCGGCTTAAACAAACAAAAGAAAACTCTAATAAGATCCTGACTGACTTGCTTCATGCTCCAAGAACCAGGAAGATGAAGCTGCTAATGGTTGATTTGTGTGTGGAGAGACCAAGAGTTGACCAAAAAAAGTAAGCCCCTAAGTTTGGTCAACCATATCAAAGCTTGAGAAGATGAACAAAAGAGATAAACAGTGAAGAAAAAGAAACTCCAACAAACACAGGACGATGCACAAGATAATATTGTAAGAAATTGAAACCAAGCTGAGATTCCTTACCCTTCTCCACAATTTTCACAGCAATAACAAACACACATGAAACTCAACAAAATCATACCAAAATGAAAAAAACAAAATAGAAGAGAAAAAAAAGAAAAAAACAAAAAAAAAAAGAAAAAAAAAAACAAAATTTTGAAACTTACTGCCATTTCCTTCTAAACCAAGCTTGGAAACCCAGAAATTGAAAAGCAGAAATTTTTCCCTGAAAGCAAAAAAAATTCAGCCTTTTCGGTCAGACCCGGAAGAGGTAAAAATTGAGAGAACCCAAGAAGCTCCTCCACAGAATTCAAAGACCCAGCAAGAGAGAGAAGGAGAGAGCTTTAGAGAGAGAGGTTTATCAACCGTTGACCGGCGGCACCGGTAATGTTTGACTATTATTTTCGTGTCTGTAATTTCTATGTTTTTCTTCTCTGTTTCAAATCTCTCTCTCTTTGCAAAGTCGTACACAGCTTTAAGATTTTTTCAAAGTAATATATGAAATTACTCTGCCTCTGTACCTGTTGCTACTACTTCCAAAATTCATGCTTAAATTAATACACAATATGACATATTGCTTTACAATATGAAGTGAATAGTGCAAAACCTCTTCTCACTAATCATTTTATAATTAACCACCAAGCACATGTATGAATTGGACCAAGATTCAACTTAATTAGCAATTTTAATACGTGGATAAATTCTATTTTCAACCAACTTTTCTAGAAGTGTTCTCTTTGCCATACAACTTAAAGTACTTTATATGCAATTTAAAATGAAAATTACGAGAAAATTTGTATGAATTAGTTTATATCATAAAAATATATTATATTGTATTCCTCTCCTTTTTAGAAATTTTTATGGGCAAACTTGTTTAAATATGTCTTAAGTTTTGCAATTGTAAGAAATATTTGAAAAATTTACTACGAAAAAACATAATTCATAAAAAGAATTCTAATAAAGAGAGAGAAATAGAGAGAAAAGAGAAAAGTATAAGATAAAATAAGTATAAAAAATGAAGTATATAAAAAGGTTTTACAAAATTGAGTTGTAAGAATTATTCTTATAAATTTCAAATATTAAACGTGACATAAATTTATAATTTCTGAGGTTTAGGATACAAGTTTTTTTTTTTTATATTTTTAAGGACTATTGTATCTTTTTATGTGTAGTTGGATTTATCAAGGACTTATTTAGCTAATATTGGGTGAATTATAGTAAGAAAAAAAATTGTGTATAGCTTGGATGAGAGTATAAATTTATTAAAAAATAAAAACCAAGACAAGAAATTAAAAAAAATTAAAAACAAATATTTTTAAAGTTGTGTGAAATGAAACAAAAGATATTATTTTAATACAAAACTTTTACGTCTTAATAAAGAAATACACTTTTTCTTTATTGGTGTACCATGCAAAGTTATACTTAACAAAAATTGATCATCATACAGTTCAAAATTTAATTAGTAGAATGTGATAATTTTCTCTCTTTTCATCTCCTTCCAATGATTAGCTCATTTTTTCTGTTAATCATATTTTGTTTAAAATAGTTTAAATGTTGTTAAAATACTTTAACAAATTACAATGTTAAACAATTAGACTAAAAAGATAAATCTCCGGAATTTCTTAAAATAGTTTTTAAAGAAAATCAAAAGAAAAAAAAAACAAAATGATTTATTACTCTCACTTTTCTTTCTTCTTTTTATATATCTTAAATGAATAGTTAATTTCGTTCTTTTCCTCTCTTAATATTTCCATAATCATAGAGGCAGAGAAATTGCTTAAACTCTTTTAATATGCTTTGTGAAACTACGATGTAAAATTCTTAAACCAAAGATAGATCTTAAATATTTACTACTTACCAAAAGCTAAGCAAGATACAAACAAGTAATATGAGTAATAGTGATTTTCTTTTTTTGACTATGAATAATAGTGTGAATAACATGGTAAAAAAACTAATAAATTATCAAAAAAAAATCTAATAACTTTGTTGTTATTATTGAAGTGATTTATATTAAATTGAAGCACAAAGTTGTTCGGGTCTCATGAGTCTATGAGCTGTGTATGGCTTGGATTATGCAAGGTTGAGTGCGACTGTTTTTTGGTGGTTGAGCATTCATGGCAAGTAGGTGAATTCACGTCATGGAAAGGATGTCATAATTTTAAAATCATTAACTATCAAATATAATAATATATCATCTGTCCTTTCCTATGGAAAGTTGCAGTTTTAAAATATCATATTTTTCTACTTTTTTTAATGGTCAATTTTATCATGGAACGAATTTACAAAATTTATTATGAGATGAATCTTTATTTTGATGAATGAACTTTAGGGAATACATGCCATGCACAAAATATGGGGAATGTTTGATTTTAAAATATTTCTTTAAAATAATTAGATGATAATTGGTTATAGGATAAAGAGTGTTTGTAATCTGTATTATTAATATGTTCAATCAGAATGAACTTTAGGGAATACATGCCATGCACAAAATATGGGGAATGTTTGATTTTAAAATATTTCTTTAAAATAATTAGATGATAATTGGTTATAGGATAAAGAGTGTTTGTAATCTGTATTATTAATATGTTCAATCAGAATGAACTTTAGGGAATACATGCCATGCACAAAATATGGGGAATGTTTGATTTTAAAATATTTCTTTAAAATAATTAGATGATAATTGGTTATAGGATAAAGAGTGTTTGTAATCTGTATTATTAATATGTTCAATCAGAATATTATTAGATTAGTTTAAATTATAAAATTGATTTTAAATTGAATGTTTAAAATTACGGTATTACAACTAATGTTACTTCAATATAAGGAATAGTAGTAGTTTGGTATAACGGAGAAGTCGTTTCTTTAATGAAAATGTGTTGAAAACTTTACCGAAATTAAAAGATTCATCAATATAACAAGGTATTATATAAGGTTTGTTGAAGATTTTTCGAATATAATGACTCCTTTTAAATCTGTTTGACTCAAAAAAATATTTATTCGTTTTGGATAGATTATTGTAAAAAGTGTTTTGAAGAGTTAAAAAAATGAAGATTAACTAGTATTCTTGTGTTAATCATTTTGAATCTTAAGCAAATATTGGAAGTTCTTTTATGATACTTGCTATGGCATTAATAAGATTAAAAAATTTTCAATGGATGTGCATGTTGTCATCAAATTTTGAGATAACATATGAGGATGAAGAATTGGAGTAGATTGTTATCTAGTAAAATTAAGTTCATTTGAAATTTAAGTATGATTAAAATATATTAAGATTTAAGAAGTCTTATTAATAGTTGGGTATTTTTTAATTTTTTTAATTGTATGTAAAATCTAAGTAACATCAGTTGTGTGTGTTTGACATTTTTCAAGATCATGTTGAGTTTATAATTTCTATTTTGCATATAAAACTAGAATATAATAATTTCCTATTTTGAAATGAGAAATGTTATGACATGAGATGGAAATATGGTTCAAAAAAACATAGGAAGATAGTTACATTTTTAAGTGTTTGTGTCGTAATATAAAAGGTTTCTTTTGAGTCACTAAGTGAGACTATCGTCTAAGTCATTCTAGTGAGTGCATCAACTTATATCCTCACTCAGATGTTATCAAGTGGAAGTGTCATCTGAGTCACTGAGTAAGAGTATTGTTAGAATAAAAGTCCAATACATTACGATGTTGATTAAATGCTAAAAATCACAGCATAAAGCATGATCATGCATCATTTGTAAGACAATTGGTTTTAACATTAGATCATCATGAAGTGTTTTGTTTGTTAGACAATATAATATTATGCTCTTTCTCTATATTTGATAAAATATGCACAAGATCAAACAATATGTACATAGATATATTTATGTGTGTGCATGTGTGTGCACTTGTGTGTGTGTGTGTTTGTGTGTGTGTTTTAATTTATGTTATAGAGAATGTTTATTGCTTCCATCTGACCAAAGAGATATGTTCAAAGTGATCTCTTAAATGAAGAACTTAAATGGCTTTCTTCTACAAATTCATAACACAAAGAGTATTTCAACCTTGATCCAACTATTTGCCTTGTACGATGTACACTTTTACCATGAGATGGTGCAAAAGGCTATGCTACCTAGGAGATGAGTATTATTAGCAATTAATGATGTTGTGTAAAGAAGGAATATATTTAAAGCTACATGGAATGCATTTAATGCAATGTCTATTTTCAAGCTTGTATACTTAGAAGGATATTCAAGTGAGTTGAAGGTGCTCAACAGTGAGAAATAGTGTTCTGCAATGACTTTCTCTCCTTCCAATTCTTATATAAAACATTTTATCAAGAAGAAGAAATAGAGAGCAAAGGTTACCGGTGCCAAAATGTTATCTAGATTTTCTAAGCCTCATAAAGCTTCATGAAAAGCACTATGAATGTTCATCCAGCTAACTACGAAAGAGTGTTTACCCTTGTATTCGTTGTAAGACACAATCCATCCATAGAGAGCAAATACATTGATTTGTTGATCATACAAATACATAAGTTTTCTACCTTAGCCAAGAGTGGCTAGGAGCTCAAAGAATACTCATTTAGTCAACAGTGGATTAGTAAATAATACCTTTTAACAAGATTAGTCAGGAGTGGTTGTAATACGAAAGAATACTCTTTAAGTCAGGACTGACTTGTTGAAAGAATACTTGATCGAGTCAGGAGTGACCTGGAAAAGAATGTTTTTTAACATGTCAACTAGGAGTTGTTACGATTCAAAAGAATACTTGTTGAGTCAGAAATAGCTTGGGAAAGAATATTTAGTTAAGCCAAGAGAGACTTGTGGAAAGAAAACTTAAAAGATTAGTCAGGAGTGGCTATAATCCTAAGAATACACGAAATGTGCAACATTAGTATGCCTAGTATATAACTCAATACGTTGATTGAGAACTAGATGTAGTCTGGTACAACATACGAACCAAGATAAAATATTGTGTATATTTTTCTCTTTCTTATCTTCTTTACATTACATGTTATTATTGTCAACACTAACTTAGGAAGGAGAGTCATTACAAGAAAATGCATTAACAACTTCTTACTCAAGTGTTTTAATGAAAGTTTCCAAATAGCTCATGTTGTGATTAATTATACACAAGCATTATGATTACATCACTTGATGAACAAAACTATCATATTAACATTTCTCATTAGACAATATATGCAAACAGTTTTTAAATTTAATTAAAAACACAATTGAACCCTCTTTTATTGTATTTTTCATCGTTGTTATCATAGTTGGCCTCTAAAGGATTGAGCATCTGACAATGGCTAGAGCTAACGATCCAACACAATAAATGGCAGGCAAGGAAAAATGACCTAGACACATGAGGACAAGTTAGAAACGTATGAAGAACACATAAAGTCATTCAAACTTAAGCTCTGACTTTGAGTAAGACGTAAAGAAGAAAATTTCATGCCTTGTGGTCAATGCAGACTATAGTTAAAACTACTCAAGAAAAATATTAGATAACCATACAAATAACAACCAAATAACAATCACAATCACACTAATTCTCCCTCATTAAATTCATCAAATAGGGTAAAAATAGCACAATGTCAAAAAAACATTAAAAACATTGTTTAAAGCATCTCTACTGTAATACAACTCAACTAATTGGTTTCAAACTGCATATGGAAGAATGTAAGAACTAAACAATATTATTTTAATTTTGAAAATAAACATTATATATATATATATATATATATATATATATATATATATATATATATATATATATATATTAAGTTTTTACTTTTACAAAATTTACTTTTGTTCTCGTAATACTTTTTAATAATCTTAGTCTTTTATCTTTTTTATTAAAATTACTTTTAGTTTCTATATCATTTTATTTATCCAAGTCTTTTAATTCTTTATGTTTTAATAATATTTAAAAAAATTAATGAGCATCTTAAACTTAAGTTTGTAATATTTAAAATTAATATTTTCATCTCACCGCCTACTTTTTTTCTTTTTATCTCCATTTATCCATTCATTCAATTCTCTTTATTTTTTATTTTTGAAAATAAATGAAAACTCTATTTTGGACATGGAAATTTCCTTTGAAAATGTAGTACAACTTAATATTTATTGCATAAAAAAATAACTTAGTTATTGCTTTCTTTTTCAAAATAAACAAAAAACAAAAAGAAAAACTCTTTCTATTTGTTTGTTTGAAAAACTTATTTTTTTTTTTTTTGGGTATTTCTTTTTTATATGTTATTATCTATTGTTGAAAAATAGATTGGGAGGGAGAAGAGAAAAAGGTAAGGATTGGATAAAGGAAGGGGAAGAAGTTAAGTGTGGTGAGAAAAGAAGTGTAGTTAACTAAAGAGATAGAGGGTGTTATGAGAGTTAAAAGTTAAGATTCTTTTGTGCTACATGATTACTTTCTTGATGATTTAATTGGATCAGTTTTAATTTCAATTAAAAAAATTAAGTTAAGGCACTTTTAATATGTATTTTCTATTTTTTTTATTTTCTTGAAAAATCTCTAAAATACTTTTTTTATTTATTTTTTATCCTTCCTGGATCTAAGGGAGTGTTGTTAGTATAAAAAGAGTGTTAAAAATGATCTATGTATCTATGGACCACATATAATGCAGGCCAAAACATGTGTATACTCACTTTTAGTAACCTGTAACAGTTTTGTGATGGGTAATTTGTTAAGATTCTCATAACTGAAGAGGGAATCAAATATTTAAAGCAATTCACATTCAAATATTATTTCAAATCCTTGAACAAATATCAGTTAGAGGAAGTAGGTAAAATATTGAAATGTTGTTACATAATTTGGGTACAGTTTTGGTACCATAATCAATTATTTTCTGAGAGAAAATGAAGTAATAAATAGAACAGACCAATCAAAACCAATCAAAAATAAAGGGATTGAAAAGTTCTATTTGTACTAGCCTAGAGAGCGATCAAAAATCTCCATGGCTAGAACAAATTGGTGCCCACCGTGGGATAGGTAAATTTTTCCTATCCCCACAAGATAAACATTATTTTGTGATCATACCAAACCCATAAAATGCAAACCTAAACGCTTTCTCTCGGGTAATGATGGTAGTAGTATTATTGTCGATGACTGCTATTGGATCTGGCGAATACTACATGTTCATCTGCCTACCATTCTTCCCCTTTAAACGTCAACATCGACCTGGGAACAGGATTTTTTTGTCTTTGACGAACAAGGAACGATGGTGGCATCAACGGTGAGAGATTAACAAACCTTTGATCCTCCTTCAACAATCAATTCCTCCCGAACTTACCAACACAGTCGAGGCTTAAGTACTCACGTTTTTCGACATCCCTCATGATCAAAAGGAGTCTCTCATCCCAAAAAGTTAGCCTCTCGGCTACGGTCAAGGTGACGACGACAACATATTCATCGAGTTATGCCGCTTCGACTCAGCATGCTCGACTGAGTCGAGCAAGTTCACTCTAGTCTCACTGTGCGAGTTCGCATGCGCATTGGATAAATTGAGACTTTAACATTATTGATAAGTTAACTAATGCCTTGAGGTGCGAGAACCAGCTAGGGGATGACCAGACCCGCTTATGTTGTCCTCTATGAATTTCAAAGTCTATCCTCGAAAACAAATCAGGGGGGTTTTACTCGATTATAATCAGGCTACTATATCAGATTAGGAACTAGAAGTACTCGATGTTGTCGAATTTGATATGGGTTTCTGTGCTATCACACGTGGAGTCGATTTTGGTCACTATTGGTGACATTACTTAGGTGTGGAGTAACAGGAAGTTAAATAAAGTTAGAGACAGACCAATGGCTAAAGTGGGAGAAGAAAAATGTTCACGCTGCATAACAATGTCATTGTTGATAACTCTTCCCACAAAAAGCAGAGTGGCTCTGCTTCTTCCTAAGGCAACCCTTGGGAGCAACAATAATGGCAAAAAGAAGAAGTTGAAGAAGAAAATAATTATGGTGATGAAGGACAAGAAAGGATGTTCAACTCTTTTGATTTTGAGGGATTTCACAGGAAAAAAGTTTTTTGATATTTATGCACTTTAATATTTAAGTATGATGAAATTGTTGTCTACAAATGTAGCCTTACTAAAACGAGTCACCGAATAGTACGTCCTTAAACTAAACGGTCATCGAATGGAGCGTCCCTAAACTAAACGTCCATCGAATGGTGCGTCCCTAAACTAAACGTCCATCGAATGGTGATCCCTAAAGTACCCATCGAATGGTGTGTCCCTTAACTAAAGGGGTCATTGAATGGTGCATCCTTAAAGTAGACATTGAATGGTGCGTCCCTAACCTAAACGGGCCATCAAATGGTGCATCCCCAAAGTGGCTACCAAATTGTGCGTCCTTAAAACTAAACAGGCCACCAAAAGGTGCGTCCTTAAAGCGGCCACCAAAAGGTGCGTCCCTAAAACTAAACGGCCCACCAAATGGTGTGTTCCTAAAATGGCCACCGAATGGTGCGTCCCTAAAGCAGCTACCAAATGGTATGTCCCTAAAGTGGTCACCAAATGGTGCGTTCCTAAAGCAGCCACTAAATAGGCATCCCTAAAGCGGCCACTGAATGGTGGTCCCTAAAGCGTCCACTGAATGGTACATTCTTAAACTAAAGAGTCACCAAATGATGCGTTCCTAAAGCAACTACCGAATGGTGTGTCCCTAGAATGGCTGCCGAATGGCGTATCCCTAGAATGTTGCTCAAACGACTACCGAAAGGCATGTCTCCTCAAATCTTTGAGATATTTTATCAAAACGTCTATACACAAAAGAATAACAATTGAATTAGAGGTTTGTGCCTTGTACATCTATATTCAAGTTATTTATAAAGATTTGAAATTGATAAATTTTCATCTACAATTTTTGAAACTTAGAAATGACAACCAATAAACTTGAGACACTTGTAAAGGCGCCTCCATAAACACTATGTTTGAATGACTTTAATAGTCATTAAGAGAAACAATATCAGCCTAATAAAGCCTCTTCGCCTATTTGGCTTAAGGCTGGGGGTTTGTGACTCGTCCTGGATCAAAGGGATTGTTGTTAGTATAAAAGGAGTGTTAAAAAGGATCTACATATCCATGAAAATGGACCGTAGATAATGCAAGCCCAAAAATGTGTATACACTTTTAGTGGGCTCAATGGTTATGTAAGAGACAATAATAGGTTAAGAATCTCGTAATCGAAAAAGGAATCAAATATTTGAAGTAATTGATATTCAAATACTGTTTTAAATCTTTGAACAAGTATCTGTTAGAGAAAGTAGATAAAATATTAAAATATTGTTACACAATTTTGGTACCAGAGTCAGTTGTTTTCTAAAAAAAGAAAAGTAATAAATAGAATAAGCCTAACAAAAGAAAAGAGACAGTAAAATTCTATTTAGACTAGTCTAAAAAACGATAAAAAACTTTCACAACTAGACAATTTTCTTTGCTAATAAAAATATTATATATATATATGTATACATATATATATATATATATTAAAAAAAAAATCTACAATCGGTGTTATAATCCCATCATTTACAATTTTGGAAACTCTTCGGTCTTTGTTTTTAAAAGTGCAGGGGCGTTAAATTAAATAAATTAAAAGATAAAGTACCGTTCATACAATTTATTCATTTACGAATGGCTAGTTTTACTTGTTTATTTTTTCAAATAAAATTCAAATGTTATTTTTTAATATAAATAAACTACAAAGTTTTACTCAGATAAGACTATATTTTCATATAATACTGCTATTAAATAAAAATTAGGTCACCATTAAATAAAAAAATTCATATAGTTTATAATGAGTAACTTTTACATCTCAATGTAGAAAAAAGAAATAACAATTTATTTTATAATTTGATTTGAATGAAATATAGAAAAACATCTTGCTCATTTACTTTGGTAGTTTATTAAAGTTCTTTTGTAAGTTTAGTAAACAATAATAGTAAAATTAATGATTTAATTAATGTAAAATATTTTTCACAAATTATTTAAGATAAAAATTCTCTGCTTCCTATTCTTATTCAGCTTCTCTTTGAATATAAAGAGCGGAAAAGATTTATAAAATTAAAGAAACAAAATAGTTCAATTTTATGATAAAGTGAAATACATAAAAATTAGAGAAACAACAAGGTCAAACAATATATAATAATACGAAAGGAAGTTTAAAATATTTCTCAAAATAGAATGATGATTAATTTTGATATTGATTTAAAGATGTAAACTTTTAAATTGAGATAATAGATATGTTAACATTGTATTTTATATTTGGTCCTAAAAGCGTATAATAATAATAATAATAATAATAATAATAATAATAATAATAATAATAATAATAATAATAATAATAATAATAACAATAATTAGTTTTTAAACTCAAATAAATTAAAATAATTATCAAACACTCATTCTTTTTTGTTTTAAATAGGTATCTATATTATATTATCATACAATTTAGTATTGTAATTAAAGTATAATGTAGTCTACATTAACTTAGTATATTTTGTTAATGTACTGTTCTTATGTAAGTTAGAAAAGATTTGGAGTACTTACCTTACGTTTTTTTCATATGGATTGCCTAATAATTCGTGTATATATAATTATAATAATAATTATAATTCTCTTGCTGAATAAAATATGGAATTTAATATTTATAATATTAAATTCCTTAATATTTATAATAGAACTCAAATTTAAAATAAAAACAAGAAATAAAATACTATTGAACACAATGAAGCCCTCATGTCTGAACTCATGAATCAGATAATGACTAAATTTATCTTTTTGAGTTTTAAAATTCTTATTTAAGAGATAAAAACAAAATAAAATAAGAAAACGAAATATTCCAAATAAGAAATCATGCAAATTTATGTGATTATAGTAGAATTAATTAACAAGTAGATCAAAAAATAAACATCGTTGATGGCGGCTGAATTAAAAATAATATGCTGTTGTCGGTGAGTTGGTCAGTGCAAACTTTTGAATTGACTTTCCAATTTCTTTGGTCTTTTCAATATTTTTCAATATTCCTCTTTGATAAATTCTCACCAGGTGTCATGTTATAAAGGACAATCACAGTTTCAAATGAAAGGGTCTTATAGAACTTCTCACAACTTTTATTTTCCTTTGAGGAGTTCTACCATAGTAAATTTTTAGATGCTTTTGTAAACTTTTTTTTAATAATGAAATTTTACAAGATTCATATTTTTATAACTTTCATTTTACAATTTAAAAAGTTAATTTCATTATATAAATACTTCTTTATTTATCTATTTTAAAGACTCAATGCCCAACACAGTACTCATACCTTAAATTTAAAAGTTTTACTACTTTATACTAATAAAGATTTCTTATAAGTATCTAGTCTTGAATCTAAGATTCTAACTAAGATTCTCACGTTGAAGATGTTTTTAATAGTTTATTTATAAGAGACCATTGCCAATAACGGAACAACTCTATGATAGTGAAACTGTTTACATGTGTGATGTGTCCCTCTCCATATGAAAGTCACCTCATAGGAGTAAAGACAATCATATAAAAAAAACCGATTACTAATATTTCCAAATATATTGTATTATATATGCTCTTACACTAAGATAGTAACATAACCATTAAAGATGGATTTTCTGATTAAGATATAATAGAATAATTATCCTACTTTAATAAATTGCTTAGGGTAGTGAAGATATATGAAACAAATCTGTGGAAAATTTTTCAAAGATGGAATAAGTAGAAGAAGTGTTCATCTCCACAAAGCTTAACAGGTGGAGAAACAAATTCGATTTTTTGAGATTCAGTGAGGTGAAGAATGTAAGAAAATTAGAGTCGGAACTTTAGAAACTTTAGAAACTGAGAAAGAGGTACTGCGTGGTGCAGAGTTGGAAGGGTGTACGTATTTAGCTAGGGTAATGTCCCAACGGCTGGATGAAAAACGTGTACTCTCTCCTTCCTTCTATGATGTTATTCAATACTGACATTCAGTGGGCCAGTGAACCTAGTATTGAAGATTGCTTCTTCTTGCACCTCCAAGGTTTTAAATTTTCGCCAAACTGCCCCATTTAAAAAGATCATTATGCTCCTTATTATTTAAAAATGAATAAAAGAACTTTCAGAGGCAATTCCGAACGTTAATTTCAGATTCGAAAATAGCTTTGGAAATTGCTTATTTTGGAAAAGGAGGTATCATTAAAAAAACTTTCAAAATAGGCAAATCTAAAAGTTATTTTTGAATTCAGAATTAACTTTCAGATATGTCTATTCCTAAAATATTTTTTTTTGTAAAAACTGAATTCCGAAATAAATAATTCTAGATCCGGAAATAGCTTCCGAAATTGTCTATTTAGGAATTGGAAGTGTAAAAAAAAATATTATATAATTAACTATCTCATTATATCATTGTCTATTCTGAAATTGCTTATTTAGAAGTGAAGGTGTCAAAATAATTATATCTTTGCTTATTCTGAAATTATATCAAAATAATTTTGTCATTGCCTATTTTGGATTATATCAAAATAATTATATGATTGTCTATTCTGAAATTATATCAAAATAATTATATTATTGCCTATTTTAAAATTATATCAAAATAATTATATAATTATCTATTCTGAAATTATATCATTGTCTCATTATATTATTGTCTATTTTGGAATTCTTAAATAGATAATAATATAATTATTTTGATATATTCACTTTCGAAATAGAAAATTTTAAAATAGACAATGATATAAAAAGATAATTAATAATATAATGATTTTTTTACATATTTAGTTCCGAAATAGGCAATTTCAGAAGCTATTTCTGAATCTGGAATTGGCTTCTAGAATTACCTATTCCAGAATTTGTTTTTTACGAAAAAATACTTTCTGAATGGACAAATTCGGAAACCAATTCCGAATCTAAAAATAGCTTCCGAATTTTCCTATTTCGGAAGTGTTTTTAATGGTATCTCCTTTTTCGGAATAGGCAATTTTAGAAGCTATTTCCCAATCTAGAATTGGCTTTCAGATTTGCCTATTCCGAAAGTTTTTTTTATTTGTTTTTAAATAATAAGGGCTGTAATGGTCTTTTTAAACGGACAGTTTGGGAAAATTTTAAAATCTTAGAGGTGCCTCGAGAAACCGTGGAGGTGCAGGAAGAAGTAGTTGGTATTGCAAAACGGGCAGGGGATCTACGTATTAGGCCTAAAGCCCAATTTGGATTACGTGGTAATGAGGGTCTTCACGTAGGGGAAAATGGCTGTATCATTGCATGTGGCTACATTGTTTATCGTAATAGTCCTAATGCAAGTTGCGTGGGTTATGAAGCTATTGGTGGTGATGTACAAGCGGTTGCAGGCGGCAAGAACAAACTAGTGGTAGATGAAGGAGATGTAACGTCCCTAATGCAAGCGAGAACCTCTGAATACAATGCACGTAATCACGAAGGCCACGTAGGTGCTGTCATGGTGGCTGGGGACACTATTAAAAGCCATAGCTTTGGTGCAGCTACTACGAACCACCGTAGGGGACGACGCACGGAGACTGCGTGTTTGGTGGGGGAGATGGCCACAACTCTTGTAGAAGGTGTTGGCGACGTGAATGTGATGCCGGAAAATGAAGATGAACCGGCCATCGAACGACACTGAGGGGGAGGTTGCTCGACGATTACTGGTATAATGGGGGTGATGGATACCAATTCTACAGCAGATGTCGGTGGCATGAACACGACGTTGAACAATATAGAAGAAGAGGTGAATGCATCGGAGGAGGTGGCACACGTGAGTAATGATGCTAGCATAATGGGGAGTTTTCAACTCATTAACGAAGAATCGCTGGACCCAAAAACGTTTTGTGAATCAAGGAAAACGTGGAAAGGAGAGTCGAGCACAAAGCGTGTTAGATCCATTCAAATTATCGTTAATGTCTCGGGAAGCAGATTAAGGTCAGTCATCCCAATGATATCTAATTCTATTACTGATATCTATATCTCTAACTGTAATAAGAGGATCAGGGGTCCATATAATGATATCGAAGAAATTAGATTACGGGGGATAGCAAAGAGATAGGTGTCGTATGTCAAGATTGTGAAGATTATATTATCCAGAGATTTACGGAAATAGATGAACGAAATAGTAAAATGATGCGGGAAGCGAATTGTGAGGATGGGAATCAATTATTATGGAGCTAATAAGTATTAGTGTTATGGGTTTGGGGGATGTTAAGTGGAAGTATATCACAGAGCTTGTTGATAAGGAAAAAGCCAGTGTGTTGTGTGTGCATGAGACTAAGCTAGTTAGTTTGAATGCTTCTAAGTGTTTCAGTCTTTGGGGTAGTAATGATATTAGTTGGGTTCATAGAGGGATTGATAGTGAAGAAGGGAGGGAGGGGTATTTTGATCATATGGGATAATAAGGTGTTTAAATGTGATTTGTTCGTGAGGGAAAATGGTTTGTTCTGGTTGTAAGAGATTACGTGCATCAGGTTCTGATGTGAAGGTTCTTATTATGAATATTTAGGCTCCTTGTTCTAATAAGGAGAAAATGTTATTATGGAGACAAGTAGAGGATAATTTGGCAAACTCAAACTGTCTAATTAGATGTGTGATTGGAGATTTTAACTCGGTTAAGAATGCATATGAAAGGAAAGGAAATAATAATGGGACGGTGAGTAATTGTGAAATAGCCATGTTCAATGAGTTTATTGATAGATGCACTTTGAAGGACATCCCAGTATTTGGGAGGAAATTTACATGGTATATACCTAACGGGACGACAAAGAGCAGGTTGGATAGAGCTCTAGTGTCAGACAAGTGGTTGATGCAATGGCTGGGATCTAAGCAATACGTGTTGAGTAGACATGTATCTGATCATTGTACATTAGTTGTTAAAAATAGCATCATTGATTGGGGTACGAAACCTTTTCGAACATTTGATGTGTGGTAGCAATCAGAAGGATTTAAAGAGGTAGTCAGAAAAGCTTGGGATACTTCCTCTTTACGAGGTAATAGTTTAGAAGATATCAAGGATAAGTTTAAGAGATGAATAGAGATCAAACAATGGAGTAAAGAAGTTAACATTAACACAAGGATTAGGAAACAACAATTGGTTGCCCAAATAGAGGAGCTAGATAAATGTAATGATATGAGACTCTCTTGGAAGAGATGAGAGTTAAGTGTGTGGAATTGTTAAGCAATTTGAGAAGTCTAGAGGAAAAAGAAAAAGTCATGCTTAAGCAAAAGTCGAGAGTTGAGTAGTTAAAAAGTGGGGATACAAATTCCAAATTTTATCAGTCTAGGTTAAGGTGGAGAAGGGCTAGGAACGACATGGTCGGTATCCGTATTAATGGTATGTGGTGTGATGATCCTCTTTGTGTCAAAAGTCAGGTGAAATGTTTTTTTGAAAGTAGATTTGATGCACTTCCGGAGAGTAAGCTTAATTTGGATGGTGTGTGTTTTAGGACTATTACGGAGGATGATAACAATATTTTGTACAGTAATATTACTGAGCTGGAAGTGTTAAAAGTTGTGAGTCAATGTGGTAGCTCGAAATATCCTGGACCCGACAGGTTTAACTTCTTTTTTGTTAAGAATAATTAGAAGGTTATAGGTAAGGATGTTGTTAGGGCTATTCTTTACTTTTAGAGTATTCGGTTTATACCGAGAGGTTGTAATGCCTTGTTTATAATGTTGGTACCTAAGAAGGATAATTCCTCTTATTTGAATGAGTTTAAACCGATCTCTTTAATCGGATGTGTTTACAATATTTTATCTAAGATTTTGGCAGATAGGCTGAAGAAAGTGCTACCTAGTGTTATTGATGTAAATCAATCTGTGTTCCTTCTTGGGAGGGGTATGTTGGACAATATTTTGGTAGCAAACAAGACGGTGGATTACCTAAAGAAGGAGAAGAAAAGTGAGGTGTTTGTGAAAGTTGACTTTGAAAAAGCATACAACTCGGTGGATTGGAAGTTCCTTTATAATATGTTGGGGAGATTAGGTTTTAATTGCAAATGGATAAATTGGATCAAAGCATGCATGAAATCCGAAATTGTATCAGTTCTGGTTAATGGTAGCCCCACAGAGGAATTTAAACCGAAAATGGGACTTAGGAAAAAGTGACCCATTGACGGCATTCTTGTTCCTTATAGTTGTCGAGGGTCTTTCTGGTCTAGTGAGGGAAGCTAAAAGAGCTACTTTGTTCAAGGGTGTAGAGGTGGGCAGTCACATAGTGCAGGTTGACTTGCTGCAATTTGCAGATGACACACTTTTCTTATGTAACCCTTCGCATCATAATGTGTTTGTTATTAAAGCAATATTGAGATATTTTGAGTTGGTGTCAGGGCTTAGGGTCAACTTTCATAAGAGTATGGTTGGGTTGGTGGGAATTTCTGAGTTAGATAAACTTGTGTAATCTAAATGTTTAAATAGCCGACAAATGGATTTACCTTTTAAATACCTAGGTATGTCAATCGGAGGAAACTCTAGGAGACGTGAGTTTTGGAATCCTATTGTGAATAAAATTAGATCTAGACTTCGAGATGGAAGGGTAGATTACTTTCGATGAGAGGTCGGATATGTCTTATTAAGTCAGTTATTAGTGCTCTACCACTATTTTACTTCTCCTTCTTTAAAGCACCTGTTGGTGTATGTAATCAGATTAGACGTATTCATGCTAAGTTCCTTTGGGGTTGTGGATATGAAAGTAGAAAGATTGCTTGGGTGAATTGGAAGACGATATGTAGTCCAATTGAAAGTTGGTGGTTTAGGTATTAAAGATATAAGTTGTTTTAATGATGCATTGTTAGCTAAGTGGAAATGGAGGTATGGGGTGTCTGAGGAAGGTTTGTGGAGAGACATTCTAGAAGCTAGGTACAGAAACTGGAGGAATATGAATGCTACTTTAGCTCTAAGAAAGGAGTCTCTGTGGTGGAAGGATTTGTGCCGAGTATGTGGTAAAGGACTACAAGGGAACTGTTTTGACTGTAGATTTTAGTGGAGTGTTGGTGATGACCAGAGTGTTAAATTTTGGGAAGATAGGTGGGTGGATGGTCAAGCCTTGAAAGAGAAGTTTTCAAGGTTGTATTCAATCTCTCAGAGTAAAGATAGTCTGGTGGGAGACCTCGTCGACCGAGAGGAAAACAGGAGTATTCGGTGCCAAACTTGGAATCTAAGTTGGCGTAGGGAGATGTTTGAATGGGAAAAGCACCTAGAAGATCAAATGTCAATTGGAATGGGAAAGGACAAGATAGGCTGGTATGGGTTGGTAAGGATCACCAAGAATATTCAGTTAAGTCTAGTTATAGTATTTTGAATAGCGAAGACCTAATGCAGACTTCTGACGTATACTAGTTGTTATGGAGTTTAAAAATACCTCCTTCAGCGGTAGTGTTTGCATTGAGGTTATTGTTGGATAGGTTACCTACTAGGTCTAAACTAGCAAGAAGGGGAGTGCAATTAGGGAATATGCAGTGCCCATTATGCCAAGTAGGTGTAGAAACTGCTCAACATTTGTTCAATACTTGTATTGTGGCACAACAAGTCTGGGATCATTGTGAGAGGTGGGTAGGGAATGTGGTTGTCATACATGAATTACACTTATTAATTTTCAGAGCTTCTGGTTACTAAGTCAAAGACAGAGTGTTAATAGAGCATGGAAAGGGATACGGAAGGCTATTATTTTAGAGATATGGAACCATAGAAGCAAGGTGGTCTTTAAAGGTGGGGTTGTGAATGTTGAGGAAATATTTAGTCTATCTTTATTAAAGGGTTGGCTTTGGCTTAAGCATAAGATGGAGAGAACCTCATTTTCTTATTCGGATTGGTACTTTTCCCCAGTGAGGTGCCTACAATCTTTGGCCTAGTAAAATCGATCGTGATAGTTGTGTGTAGCAGAATTTCGATTTAAGGGTACATAGGGTTAATTACATGGTAGAATAGGAGTTGGTTTGTTTTGCAGGTACAAGTGGTTGGGGAGACATGACCAAGTTCAACAGCTCAGTTCATCGGAGGAACCAAAGGAGGTGCTGGAGTCATGTGCGGGCTAGTTTTTGCGAGTACAGTACTTGGGTATTCTGCTTATATTATACTTGGTTAGCCATAGACTATTTATTAGGTTCCTATTTGTATTATCTCGCTTTACGTCTCAAGTGTGTTTGATTTCTTTTTTTTTTTTTTTGAATTCCAGAATAGTATTTATTTATGTTTGGATAGGTGTATAGCCTGTATTGGCACATGTCTCTCTATCTATTACGTTGTATAAGGATTGGAACACCTGTAAAGTGCTTCATTCTATTTAATTTTTTTTTCGTTGTCAAAAAAATAAGTTGATTTTAGAATTGTCATAATATAGTATAATTTTTTTATGATAGTTGCACAATCGTCATAAAAAGTTTATTTTATACATCAATTCCGTCTTAGTAAAGTATTAAAATATATTATATTTTTATATTTCCGTGATAGCTAAAATTACATTTATTATATAAAACTTTGTATAATAAATAATATTTTAATTGTCATAAAACGTGTTATTTTTTATAATAGTTAAAGTAAATTAGTAATAGAAAGTAATGTTTTATGATAAGTTTAACCTTAATTGTTATAATTTATATATATATATATATATATATATATATATATATATATATATATAATTTTTATATATTCATTTCTTTACTTCTATAACATACTTTGCATAATAAAACACAATTCTCAAGCAAAGATTTTGAAATAAAATCTTAACGATCTAGTGCATAAACAATTACAAACTTTATTAAAAGTTAATATGTTTAAAATACTTAAAAGAAAATTTATGTCCATAGCTCTCGAATCTCTTGTAATACTTCATCCTTCAATAGAAATAAACCAGTGAAGATCCCCTTGTACGAGTCCTTAATGTTAGTAGATACAATTTTATGAATATGTCTCATCATATAATATTTCCACTCATAGCTTCCTGGTTGATGTGACATTCCAAGTTAAGTACAAATATTATAATATAATAGTTTTATATATTGAATTAAATAATAATTAAATGAATGAGTTACATTTTGGGGAATATGTTGAACTAGTTGGATTATAAACAAGTATCGGTTGCCGCAACATGAAGCCGAACGATATCAAAATGCTTAGCCAGAGACCTCAGTTCCAAGCTGCGCCAAGCCTTAGCCAGAGTCAACCTCGGCTCCGCGCCGCCAAAAGATAAAGTCGTGCGCGTAGCCGCCGACAGAATCCTAGCCAAGGGGATGACGCGCTGAAGCCGAGCCATTCTCACCAACCGGCTCAAGTTCAAGTTCACCAAACACAAGAGACAGAGAGTTGCAACGACGCCCCATAGTCGGTCAGAGAGAGCTCGCGTCAGCGTTCAATCTTATTCTTATTCTTATAAGTGCAAATAAATCGAGCTAGTAGAAGGTATAACAATCTAACAAGATAGTGCGCGTTATTAGAAAGAGTGACTTACTAGGTGTCCGCAATCCTTATAGTGATTTATGAAAATGCGGGAAGTTTAAATGTGAAAAAAAACCTCAAGTGATTTGAAGAGCTCTTTTACCTATTCGATTTAAGGTTCAGAACTTATGTATCATCTAAGTTAAAAGTGTATTTTAGATTTAAAATGAAATTATTAAGATGTTGGAGGTAATCCACTTAGGATTAGAAAATGGTATAAATATGCATTCATCAAGGAAATGCCTAGATAAGAAGTTAGAAGCCCAATTATCTCTTAAAAATCACCATTCATATAAATTGTCATTTTTTATAATCATATTTAAGCATGTACATTTTTGTTGTTAAGATTTAGTACTAAATCATTAATAATAACTAAATTAAGATTAAATTCAATCTTAGAACACTTCATATATATATATATATATAGTAATGAAATACGGACAGAATATTTTTATTTAGACTAGTCAAGTAGTTAAAACAAGTAGTTTTGCTTTACGCTTAAATATATTTTGGTTCATGAGATATGATTATATTTTGTTTTCAACCCTAAATTTTTTTCTTAACTATTGATGGATGCACTTTTTTTTTAATACTTTCACCTTTTTTTTCTTTTATTTTAGTCTTTAAAATATATTTATTTTTTCTTTTGGTAATGAGCAGATTATTTGCTTTTAATCTTTGTTAAATATTTTTCAAATAGACGGACTGAAAATACAAACATTATAAAGACAAAAAGAAAAAATAAACATTTAACATTTGAAACAAAATAACAAGGGTTAAAACTAAAAAATTCAAAAGAACAAAATACATTGTAGACAAAAAAAAGCAACATGCAACTATATTTTAATGATTAAAATTATATTTAACCGTTTACTTTATATTAAATGAATCTTGAATATAATTTTAAGTTTCTTTTAAGAGAAGAATGATAATTTTAAGTTAATATTATAAAATAAATGTATTATATGTAATGATTAAGAAATTTTTATTTAGAGTAGAAGTGATAAAAGTGAAATGATCACTTGAATATTTTATTAATAAACTGAAAATATGAATATTTATTTATAAAAAAAGTTAAGCCAAGTCTCACTTTCACAAACCTACCATCTCTCTAAACTTATGTTCCCTCTTTTCTCTATGCATTCTCTCTAAACCTCTGCTTCCATCTTTCATCAGATTAATGATAGGAGTCCACCATCGGACTCGTGCCAGCAATTTGAGCACTTCTGTCCAATCAAATTTTAGTTTGAATAAGTTCCTTTTCTGTCCCTCTTCCTTAGAGTCAGATTTAGGTACATCATTCCTCACTAATAACTCTGCTCGCATGTGTTATTTGTGTCATCAGACAGAGACTCTGTTGGTTCCACATCCTTGTAATGTTGTTTGACAATTGATCAGAGACTCGCATGTGTTCTTACTCTTAAGCACGAATAAATCAATTTATTTTTCCGACATAGTGAAAAATAATAGAATTATACACAAGCAAGATTACTATAGCAGTAGAAATAAAATCACAACAAGGTTGCTAAGCAAACCTAGTACAAGAGCAATCAAAATATAGTATAGTATCCACTCAAAGATATATCACATAAAGCTATTAGATACACACAAGTAAAATTGATAACCATTGTACGATATTATGTGATTATGCAAATACTTAGTTAACCAATCTGCAACAGAGACAGGGTATATGTAGTAAGCACCAGATCAATATAAAACTAAGAACAACATAAGCAAACAATAATAAAATATCAATTCAATATAGAGCAATTATTAGTGCACTAAATTCAAAAGTCAATTAACACAACCGAGTATCAAACCAAGACCAATTTTCTTCTTGAAACAAATATGTGAGTAACAAAAATCTAAAAATTGATTAAAAGATTTTCAAAAACCAGTTTTGATTAAGTGCAGAATTAAGGATAATTTTGCAACAACTACTCTAGAGCAACAAATATTATAGAATCACACAAAACTGTTATGATATTGAACACAAATCCTAAAGAGAAATCACACAACAAAACCCAGTTCAAAAATTGCTATAGAATCTCAACATAGAACGTTGCAGTTTAAAACAAGAACCAATTTATGTGTGCAAAAATTCAGTTGCAAGTGCAGAACAGATCAAGAATAAGAAAGAAGGGTCAAGAAAGAAAAAGACAATCAATTTTATACTAGTTCACCCTTCCTCAAGGGCTACGTCCAGTCTTCTTTGCCCCACTAGCAAAGAAAGTTTCACTAAAATATTCAATTATTCAATTACATTCAATCACACAATTCTCACACCCCGCAAGAACCAAGAAAACCACTGAATTATTGAAACTACACCCAGCAGCCCTAACCAATTCAGCAACAATACACGACTAAACCCTATAACCCACACTCAATACAATTGTTCAAGAATTATACAAAATTACAATGAAACAACACAAATCTTGAATTAAACGGGTTCAAGAAAGGTTGAGAAACTCCCTGATTGGCACAACAAGAGAGGCCTTTGTGCAGTCTTGAAGGATTCCAATAGCACAATACTTTGGTTAAGATTGATTCTTCAAGAAAAAGCCCCTTTCAATTTGATCAAGAAATCCCTAGTTTTCTCAAATTGATTTTTCACAGTAATCTCACAATTGATTCTCAATTTCGTATCTTATTGGCGCACGTTAGAAAACCCTCTGTATTTATATTGGAAAAACCTAAAACAGTTTTGATAAAACAGTTACACAGTTTTGTCTAGAGTGCGAATAAATCGCTTTCACTTATCTTAAAGGTTTATTTTTGTCCAGTTCTCTATTTTCAAAAACTGTTTTTGCCAAAATCTCATCTTATGCTTTGTGGTTTGTTTTAATCATTGTAGACCATGTGCTAGTGAATTTCTCCTCAGTTGTGTGTGCATAGGTTCTCTTTCACCACCAATCACACTTACTCACTCTAAGACAAAGCCTAAGACACACTTCCAATTGCTTGCTTGCTTTGGCTTTCTTGGCTTCATCAAATCCTTAGTCTTGTGAGAGTACTAATAGTGAACTAGGTTGTAAAACCAGAAATGTATTTGATTTTTTTTTTTTTTGCATATTTCGCTCTAGCGAGAGGCTCTCGCTCAAGTGAAATTTAGACATGCTCTCTGGACCATTTTCGCTCACGTTAGAATCTTTTCGTCTAAGCGAGAAAAGATTTTTGCTCAAGCAAGGGTATTCTCGCTCAAGCAAAAATAACATTGGAACTAGAGTGTTCTTTGGACCATTTTCGCTCAAGCAAGAAGCTTTTCACCCAAGCGAGAAAAGATTTTTGCTCAAGCGAGGATATTCTCACTCAAGCGAAAATAACACTGGAATTGGAGTGCTCTCTGAACCATTTTCGCTTAAGCGAGAGAAATTTCGCTCAAGTGAGGGTATTCTCACTCAAGCTAGAATATTCTCGCTCAAGCTATTTCTTTTTTTTTTTTTTTTGGTTTTCAGTTTTGATTGTTTAATTCTTTTATAGTGTAATGTATAGATTGATTTATAATTTAAATTTAATAGTATTGATGATTTAGTAATTCTTGATATTTTTTTTTTTGAGATTGAAATTGAAAAGTGAATGAATACATGAGTAGAGATATATGTTTATGATATGATATTGTTAAAGTATTGATTAGGATGGTCAAGATCAAGAAAAAATATTTTCAGGAAAGAAAATACCTGAGTTTAGGCTAATTAGGATGTGCATTGTCTAAGGATTTGATCATTAACAATTGATATTCTGAATCTACTAGTAATAGGAATCAAATAGATGATTATTACTAGGTGGTGAGAGTCGAAGGAGGTCTGAACTGAGTAATTGCAATTTGAAACATAACTGGTTAGAAAAGTCTCAGGAGGAGATTAACCTTTGTCATACAAGATTGACGATTCATTGGTTTGGAGGTTGTGTGAATTCACATCTTGGAGTTGTATGGCAGGTGCATATCTCGAGCTCTATTTAATGTACAAAAATATAGTCAAGTTTGTTTATATCTGTCAAAGTCATATAGTTCAAATTATGAATGAAATTAACTAAAATAAATGATTTTGACATGTTTATGTGTTATTGAAGTATGTGATTAATTGAATTATTGTAATATTGTTTTAAATGTGTTAGTTTATCCTTTCTTATTTGTATTTGTGTTTTTGTTACCTATTTGTGATTATTCTGTGTTACATGTGAACAGATAACATTGCAGAGAATTGTGTCGAAAGGAGATTTACTTTGAAAAATTTATATATATATATATATATATATATTGTACATATGTTTTAAATTTTAAATTTAGTATGATTGTATATTTTGAAGCATATTAACTCTGTAAGATATACATGTTTATAAAATCTTTATTGTATTAATAGAAATATCTATTTTGTAGGATGCTAGATAATCTATATCTATTAAAAATAAAGAGTAATTTCTTAACTGTTTTTTTATCATATATTTATTCTTTTATTTATTGTATTGCTATTTTCATTATTAAAATGTTTTAATCTTTATAATCTATAAGAAACTCGGAGCAATTGTGTTAAAAAATTGAAAATATTTTTACAGTATAACTATAATAATTAATAAAAAATAAACTAATTGTCATATGTTATATTTTGACAAATTTTTATCATACAAATAATTATATTAAATTTTTAATTAGAAAAAATGTGCATCTTCAACAGGATAAAATCGTAATTAAAGTTAAAAAAGTACCTCACCTATATAGGACGAACCTCGAAGTTGAAGTTACCAACAAGACAAAACCCTAAAGTATGTACCATTTCTTGACTTTTGCCAATGTCTCAAAAGACCAACATACCACCACCTTTTACGCCAAAAGGTTATATATTTAACGTTTTTATATTTCGCACTATCAATTTTTTTTACATAATATATTATTGTATTAAATAATTATAATTTAATTGATGTACTCTAATATTATAAAATACACTTGAATCTATTTTCCACCTCTAATTTTGTAAATATATAATTTTAATTACAGATGTAATTATTTTTGTTTTCAAAATTATGTAATTTTTTCATTGTTGTGTAATTGTTTATGGAAAGTAATAATAATGCCAATTTATTCATGTTAGATATTAATAATAAACTTCATAATTAATTTTAATACATACTGTTTTGATGAACGTCTTAAATATTTTTGCTAACAGTTAAATGTAACAGTTCACTAAAATTACTTAAAATAAAAAAAAATTAGATAATCAAATCCTCAATTAATATTTTATAGAATCAAAATTCAACTTTCCTAAAACTATAAACTATACAAAAATGAATAAACGTTTCAAATTCTATTTTGTGAACTAAAGCAAGTGCACCCCACTTGAGAGGCCTATAGATGTAAAAAAGGGTTAACGAGCTTCTTTTGGAATAGTTTATATCTTTATGCTAAATAAATTGATTGATTCACACTAATCAGCTTTAGTGGAGAAATGTTCATGTTCTGCAAAGAAAAGCTTTAAGCTTTCCCTGATCTTGTAATTTTCAACATTTTGTATTTTTAGTTTTCTTAATTTTTTGTTGCCTATTCGTGTGGAGTTTTGTTCATTTTTCGGTTTCAGCAAAATGTCAAAAGGGTATGAGTTTGTGTAAGAGGGTTTGTTTGTGTGTTTGTTTTTCTATTGATTTGACTACTAGTTTGGATACTTTGCTTGTTGAAAGAATGAGAGTGTGTTTGTGGGGGTAGCTTTCATTTGTTTTTCTTGAAAAAAAGGATTTTGATAATTGTAGTTGAAGTGGGTATCTGTTATTTTGTGGGGGGCAAAAAGGATGATTCAATTGTTGTTCTTGGTGCTTTTTGTGGAGGGTGCTATGGCATTTCTTTTGTTGGTGAAGATTGGGCCACTGAGAGATCTTGTTATTAAGACGCTGGATCAGATGAAAATGGGGAAGGGTCCTGCTACAGTGAAGACCATTGCTGGCACCATGTCCGTAATTCTCTTCTCAAGCCTTATGAGCATTGTTAAGATCCAGAACAAAGGTGCCAAGCTTGGTACCATGTCACCCATGGATCAAGTTCTGTGGAGGACCCACTTGCTGGAGGCTTCTCTCATGGGTATGCTCACACACCTTTCTTCTGGGTCACTTCATTTTCACTCTCTCTTTCTAAATAACCAGACATGTAGTTATTGTTTCTTATGTGGTTGTGAGTGAAGTATTGATTTTGCTGGCAAATGTGGCTATGAAGTGTTGCTGCTGTGAATGTTTTGCTTGGCACATCTTAGTTTAGGGGTTTAGGTGAAGAAGGGTGCCTTATATTTGTAGTCTTTAAATTTAATTGTTGTTTGGTCTTTGGTGCATTTTTGGTCTCATCAATTTGTTTTGATTGTTAACTGGAAATTCAAGTTAGCCCTTTTGAAAAAGGTTGTTTGAATGTGCTGCAGATCTGAGGTTGATTTGTGTTATTTTTTATCATTTAAGGAAAGCGTGTTTGTAAGTACTGAGGTTATGTTTGGATAAAAAGCATGTTTACAAGATGTCATTTTTAAGATATTGCCTTGTGTTGTGCCTTATCGTGAACTACTTTATTTTGGAGTCCAAAGAATTGGCAAATATCAAAGGATTTATTGGGCTATGTTTTCTCTTAACAACTAGGAATTTTAAATTCAGCTCTATTGTGTGGGATTTCAAAATTGTAATGCTGCTTGCTCCTCCTTTAGCTGCTGTTGACTGAGCCACTTGAATGAGCCAATGCATAGCTTCAATCTGTATAAGGCTTGGTGTGACTTGAATCTTTTGATCTTTGACTCTTGTCAAAGCTTCATAATGTGCAATGCCATGGTATTAGGTAGGCAAGTACTCTAGAGCAGAATGCTCAATCTTGAGAGGGATCTGTTTGAGGAAACATTGGAGAGAAAGTGTATTTTGGAATGAGTTTTTTTAAAGGTTAAGAATTGAAACTTAACAAAGTTCATATTGTTAGGAATCGAAATATGACTCTAAGTTCCACGTTCAGTACAAATGAGAAAGTTAAGTACCATATAATCAGGTTTTTGATAAGATGTTGGATAAGAATTTGAACTCATGGAATGAGTTGCTTGCCGTTAAAAGTGAGAATGTAGAGGCTGTTCTAGTCAAATCTATTTGAAATTGATTTACTCTAATAGTATGAAAGATTGATACACATTAGAGGAAGATGTTATGTGATGCTACACTGCTTCTCCCTGCAATGGCTGTTTGGAAGATTTCTGTGATATATGATTATCTTAGATGACACATAACCAAACAAGATTTTGCAGCAAATAAAGGGAATTAGATTGCTTTAATTGAAATATTGAATTCCCCTTGTATTAAATTCCTTGGTATTCTAATTGGTCTTTTGATCTTATCCAAAGATTGCCTAAAAGAACATGCTTCTATATATTCGTTTTGTTCATGATATCCTTCTCTGAAGTAGTGTCGACACGCTTCTACATATTCTAATTGGTCAAGTTTTTCTTTTTGTTACAACCATATGATTAACGCCTCTGAATGTTGTAGTTTTGGTGCTCTAGTATACCAGTTTAATACTCATGAAAGATTAAATTAGTGCAAACAAGTTATATGTATAGATTACACCCACCCTTTGCCACATGATATCTAAGTTGGGATTACTGGAACCCCACACACGAGAACACAAACTTAGTGAACAAAAGCACAATGAAAAGAAATGAGTGGTGACCATTTAAAACACGTGCTTTATTAATAAGTTTTAATACGAATTATTGTTCTCACCACAATTCTCTTGTCCTTGACCACATATTAATGTTGTTTCCCTCTTCACTTATTTTATGTTCTGTTCTTTTCTAGCAATAGGCATAGCCTTCAATAGTAATAATAGCTTTAGCATTAGTAATACTGATAAAATAAGATGTATCAATAAAGTCAGAAGTGAGATGTATCAATAAATTGGCAAATTTGGGCCGAAGTGACGGAATTGACAATAGGAATCAAAGCATCATCAGGGTAATTTCTTGACTACTATAGTAAATTTGAGTTTATAGCAGTGGCAGCTATGATGCTGACTTGCACTATCTTATTATAGTCTGTTGTGGCTGTGGTGCTGTAGAATGCAGTGGTGTTCTCATGGTTGTTTGTGTGATTCTGTAGAATTTAAAGTAGTTTTGACAGTAGCAAGGGTGGTGAAAATATATGTTCTATCTGGTTTCTGATGTGGTAGTGGTTTTGTGAGTTGTTGACCTGGTGTTTTATTTAGGGTTGTTGTGGAGTGATAAACATGATAAGTTGTTAGTTGGAGGGTTGGCAGCAGTTGTGACTTGTTTGTCTATTGTTAGGTCTTACTGAAGAGAAACAATGAATGCAGAATGCTATGTTGTAACTGCTTAGATTTTGCCTACTTCTGTGTAACAAATATGTTTATTACAGAAGAAATCTAACCAGAACCTAGTTAAGGTTTTGAGAATTAATTATTTTCATGAGGAATTGATTAGTTTTTTCTCAAAAGTCTTAATTGTCCATAATCTTTGTTTCTAAATTCCATCTTCTAAAATTGAACCGTTTCCTTATGTAGCTCCATGAACATTCTCAACTTCACATTTATGCTTATTTAAATTGCTCATATTTGCTCCTATTTTAGTTATATTTTCCCTTATGGTGTTGTGTTTTCAAAGCTGATACGGGACAGAGAGGGTTAACATCAAAATATAAATTTTGATTCATGCATACATTACAACGCTTTGTTGGTGATATTAGACTTTTACAAATACATTTAGATTTGTTGAGTCACTGTATGTGTGAGTTTTTCTAAGAGGGAGACCGAGAAAATTTAACATCATCTTCAACCCAAAATCTTAAAACAACATATTTGTGGGTTTTTCTTATGATATATTGTTCACCTTTTTCATTTTTTACGAGTGTGGGAATTTTAGCTCACCTTGAATCTCATCTGAATGTTTTTTTAGATCATTTTTGCTATCAATCCTTACATGTTTCCTACAATGAAAGTAGATTAACTTGTCTTAAAAGGAGTTGGTTTGATCTTGCAGGTTTTACATTATTCCTTGGCTTCATAATTGATCGTGTGCATCATTATCTCGAAAAGCTTAACAAGTTAAGGAGTAATGCAGGAGCTTCTAAAGAAGAAGTGGAAAGCATTGAGAAAGAGAAAGTTGAGCTGAAGGAAAAGGAAGAGAAAGCTTCCAAGGAGATAATGCAACTGAAGGAACAAATTTCTGGTCTTTCAGAAAGTTTGAAGAAGACAAAGGTGGAATGTGAAGAGAAGGACAAAAGAGTTGAAACTGCTGAAGCTCATGTTACTTCCCTCCAAAAGCAAGCTGCAGATCTACTACTTGAATATGACAGGCTCTTGGAGGAGAACCAAAATCTTCAGGCTCAAGCACTAAGGCACAACAAGAACTGATAAGACTCAATGCTTTTAACCCCAAGTTTTGGAGAAGAGTTATATCCCATTCACACCATTAGTTTTGTTGCAAGATTGTCATTATCATTGAAAAAAGGGAAAAAAAAAAAAAAAATTGGCCCTTGATGAAAAATTAAACATTCATTAACATTGATTAAAATGGAGTGAAATCATTTAAACCCTTCCAATATCCTTCTAATTAAAAAAAAAAGTATGATGAGTTTTTGCATCCTTGTAAAATTTCAAATATATTGAATATGTTTCCTATTTTTTTTTTTCAAAACTCTAAACTTTGAATACATTTTTTTAAGATCATTATTGGTAACTACGAGAGATAGAAAGTTAATATGAATGACAAATTTAACATGTGATTTTTACAATTAACAATGATTTTACTTACATATATAATTAATATTATGAAAAAGATAGTTGTTTACGTAAGTTTTTAATTTATCAATATTAGCGAATTTTCTTTAAATACCTTTATTGAAAACGTATCCTTTCTTGGAGAGGTTATTAATTATTATCATGTAAATGAGGGACAGATTGTAAAAATTACAATTTATAAAACTAATATGTTGATATCAAGAACTATACAATATAGAAGATTTGATGATTTAAGAAAATGTTCACATAATGTTGGTTGATTTTGACCTCTCTCCATCCATTTCGAGAAGTTTTGGGAGATCAAGTTCTTCCTTTTTTTTCTTTGTCACGGGAAATTTCTAAATCTTCATCCATTTAATGCATTTGAATTTCTTTCTTCTTTCTCCACAATTTAATATTTCTTATTGGTTGACTTCATTTTGTGGCACCTAATTTACTCATAACGCAATCATTATTAGTTTTTTTTTCTCTTTTCCATTTTTATTAAGAAATTTAATGGGTTATTGAAATTAAAACTTGGTGTAAGATAGTGTCATAAATGTTACACCATGATTACCATAATCCGAGATAGTGTGATAAATGTACAAATGAAATATTAATAACAATACATAATTTTATAATATTTTAGAACTTTTGGACTACAATGGATTCCATTTCAATCTATTTATTTTTTAAGTATTTTAATGAGATAAGGTAATTTAAATTTATTAATTTTTTTTAATAATACTAGTGACGGATAAAAGAATATGTGAAAACATTAACAAAAATTAATCACTTAATTTTAATCCAAAAATTTTGTTAATATCCATCGAAAATAATTTTATTCATATTAAATGAGAAAATATTCAACCAAGAGATATCTCTAACATATACTAACAAATAAATAATTTCAACAACGTTCATTAAAAAATAATTACTATTAATATCACCTCAAAACCTCGACTTAACGTCATTTCATCCCATTTTATCTTCCAACTTGGGCAATTGCTTCATTGGTCAAATTACCTTTCAATGAGGTGAATAAAATTAAAATAAGTAGCATACATTCTATGCCTGTGTACTCGATTGATCTTTCCTTTCTCTTCTTCAAAATGTTGTTATATAATAGAATGTTGGCGTGTATGATGAAAATTTAAAAAATATTAATACTAAAGTACTGGATAATAGATTACTTCAAAATAATACATTGGAGTAAGTTAATCTTTGTTGGATTTAAATAAATATTTTTATTAATATTTTTTTGAATTATTAATAAATATATTGATTTTTATGATTTAAGAAAAAAAAATATTAAAATACACGTTATAGAATGTCTATACTTTTCTGCCATGGAATTAATTAAAGATATATTTTTTACGGATTCTCTGTAGCTCCCATAATAAATTATAACAATGACCACTCTATTCCTTTTAAAGAATTTCATTGTCCCATTGTGATCATAATTGCGTAAAGGGTGACAACCTTATTTGAAACTACAAGGATAATATTATTAAATGACTCACTAAGATTGTTTATTCGCATATCATATTTAATATTTAATACGAAGAAAAAACATGCTTACACAGTGTCTTTTGTTTAAGCTTAAATAACGACCCATATGCCACCTTATTTATATTTCATAGTTGCTAAAATGTAACTTTGTCAGCCCTATAGTCAAATTTCTTAAAGATCTCACCTCCAAATTTCTTGAAGTTACTATACAAGTGCCTGAGATAAAATCTACGTTTTACAGGGGTGAAAATTCTTAAAATACTTATAACAATCCCAACATATATATTTTAATTGAGAAACTCATATATTATATTTGTTTCATTATCAATTTTTATAAAAAAACAATTGACACCTATTTATTAAAAAATATAAAAAATTCCATCTCTTTAATACTTTTTATCTCGTATATTAGTATTCTAACATATATTATTCTAATAAACGAATTACACGTAATTTTAGTAATATAATTTACTTTCTTTAATATCGGTAACAAAATTAGGAGGTTACATAAGTAGTTATGAACCAATGAAATGTGGTAAATTAAAAATTGTGGTTTTGTAATTTTATCCAAAGAAGCATTCAATTAAATCTTGAGCAATAAAAAGGATGCAGTGGTAGTGGCACCAGTTACTGGTGTTTTCACAGCTCTTGCCATGGAGGAAGCAAAGAACCAATGGGACACTATTCAAGAACCAGTGATCACCAAATAGTGTTGGTGGGAGAGGGTGATTTCTCTTTCTCTCTTTCGCTCGCCAAATCTTTACGGTCTCTCTCTTCCTCTCTTACCCTTTAGCTTTGTGTTCGTGCTTTTGGCTTGCGCAGCACGTTTGCATGATAAAGTTTGAATCTTGGCACGTGGGGATAGTGAGAAATGTATGAGGAATAGTTTATGCTTTGCTCTTTAAAATACAGTGTCTTTATGTGGTTCTTCTTTATATGTCAGATTTAATATTCATAAAGTAACCCTAATGCGTTTCTATTTTTGATATATGATATTATTGTTTTTACTTGGTTGTTTTGAAGACGATGGAAGATAGTTTCTTCTTGAAACGTTTTAAATTTCTTAACAATGTTGTGTAGCACTTTTGTGGCCTTTCTTGATATTGCATGATACCAAAAGCCTAGATGATAACAATGTTCAGCTTTTCTTGAACTTGAAAGAATTTTGCTAATGCATGTCCTGTTTTGGTGGAATTTTGAAAGAATTAACTTCTTTTCATGTTCTTGATTTTATTTTTCAATTAATTTGATATTTTTTTTATATAATTTTGATCTAATTTTTTTTAAGAGTATGCTTGTCTTTAGTTTTTTTCTTGTAATTTTCAGGATAAGTATAAATATTTGTTAATTTTTTTATCGGCTAAGTATAAATATTTGTTAATTTTTTTTATCGGCTGATCAAAATTATTTTCCTAGTCTCTCGTAAAATAATTATCTTAAAGTTTGAACTACGGTGTTTTATGAACTATTTTATCTTTCAATATAAATTGTCAACTCTTTTTAATCCAAACGCAAACTTGTTTATTATTTTACTAAATTGATATAAGATGTCTCTTTTGATTCTTGTTTTTCTTTTACTTATTATTCTTATTTGATTCTTGTTCTTATTTCTTCTTACTTCTTCTTGTTCTAATTCTTGTATTTGGTACTTTTTCTTTTTCTTGCTTCTTACTTTTTTTGTGTTCTTGTTTTTTTTTCTTTTTTTTTAGTTGTTTCTTTTTCTCGCTCTTCTTTTTTGTTTATTTTGGTTTTCTTATTCTTGTTTTTTTTTTGTTCTGGTTTCTTTTTGTTCTTACTTCTGTTCTTGTCTTTTTCTTCTTTGTGATTTTTAAATAATAGCAAGGAGTTTGTTTTACCAAACTGATGTCATTTATTTTTTTTACCAGTTTGGTAGGAGTCCAAATATGTTAGTCTCTTCTTTTAAAACAACTTAAAAAAAAATCAATATTCAATATATACTAAGTGAAATAAGTGAAAAAGATGTGTCGATTTTTTCTTAAGTTGTTTTAAAAGAAGAAACTAACACATTTAGACTCTTACCAAACTGATAATAAGCATAAGTGTGACATCAGATCTATTCATTCTGGACAGGTCGGTACAAAAACTCACTTTACCATTGCTATTTAAAATAAATAACGCTATTAAAGACTACATTTTTATTAATAAATTAAAACTTTATGCTATTAATTATTTTTTAAATATTTATTGTGAAATTAAATAAATTATCTTATTTGAAAATAGTATTTTTTAATTTTACAAAATAATAAAAAATCAATTAATAATTAATATCATGTATGTATAATCTTATTGGATTAAAAATAAATAAAATATAGTCTACCTTTATATAAAATGCTTAAGAGCATACATAGTCATTTGTCTGTTGTCTAGAAACCATCATTTATTTTCTCTTCATACAATTTCACTTAGTATTAGGAATGTAGGCAAACTTGTATGTGCAGCATTTACGAAATGGAAAGGGTTCATCACATCTATTGCCATCACTTCTCTTATTATAGTAATCAAGGTAATCTTTTCTATTGAAGTCAGCACACTCGATCTACTATCAACAGGCATTGTTCAGCAAGATTCTAAATGTTCCGTTGGTTAAAAAGTGTTGTAGTTTTATGACTGGCATGTATTTCACCATTGGCTCGAAGCATGCAATTTGTAGTGTAGAAGAATCCAAGCACAGGGATTTTATGCATCCTGTAAATTCATGAAGACAAAAAATGTGACATTAGGGTTCTTATGCATGCAATCACGTTGTCAAACTCCTTCCAGCTGTTACATTTCTTATGCATGTGACAAAGAATTATGCATGACAATTTCTTCCAGGTGTCAACTTCTACTGCTACTTGTTAGTTATTGCTACTTGGAAGGAGTTTGACAACGTGTTTGCATGCATAAGAACCCTAATGTCACATTCTTTGTCTTCATGAATTTATAGGATGCATAAAATCCTTGTGCTTGGATTCTTCAGTGCTACAAATTGCATGCTTCGAGCCAATGGTGAAATACATATCAGTCATAAAACTACAACACTTTTTAGCCAGTGGAACATTCAAAATCTTGCTGAACAATGCCTGTTGTAGATTGAGTGTGCTGACTTCAATAGAAAAGATTACCCTGATTACCATAATAAGAGAAGTGATGACAATAGATGTGATGAACCCTTTCCATTTCGTAAATGCTGCACATACAAGTTTGCCTACATTCCTAATACTAAGTGAGAGTGTATGAAGAGAAAACAAATGATAGTTTCTAGACAACAAACCACAAATTTTTAAATTTGTTTTTTTAATCTTTCCATTACATATATAACGTCGGTTTTTATAGAAAACTAACTTGATATTATTTGTCGTATTAACAAAATTACTATCACATTTTTGTTTAGGTCAATTTCTTGTCCAATACTATATTTTTTTTTGAATTTTATTGTTACTTAAATTTATTTTTCAATTCATATATTATTAATCCAAATTTTTAATATCTAAAAAAATTTAATTAATTTAAATTTCGTTCTTGATTAAAACTTTGACAATGGATATCACTAACATGTTTAGAAATTTACTTAATTTTCGTTCTCTATTTGTTTTGTGGATCTGATTTTGTCCATACAGATATAATTGTCTATAATTTATTACAAAATTGATTTTTGGACTGACGTTAAGTTATTTAAAATCAATTTTAACTTTGAAAGATTGAGTTTAAGAGTGTCTTTAGATTAAAGAAACTTGGAAAGGAATAATTATTCTTGTAAAAAACTTCAAATTGCTTTATGACAAAATATATTATTTAGATAAAAAAATTAAAATTAAAATTAAAATTTTTATAATTTTATGAAAGTAAATTGATTATTTAATTTTAAGTGTTATCTAAAATTAATAATTTGAAATATTTTATACTTTTAGAATCACGGTATTTTTTTTGTCCGTGTATCACTGATTTCACTTACATTCAGATAATTTTTGTCGGAGTATCACTATTTTTTATTTGCGTAAATTAAAAATTTTGTGTTGATTTTGAAAAGAGTTAGGTTTAAAAATTGTTAGAATTATTATTTTTTTGTTGATTAGGTCACTGTTATTTTATATTTAATATTAGTTAAGATTTTTAAGTTAATGTCAAAAAAGACTATTTTTAACGGATCTAAATTAGAATTTTCTTTTTAAGCTATTATGATTATTGTTTCCTTTGATAAATATAGTGATTATTTTTTTATTATCAACTATTAGAATCATTTTTTTAGCGTTAATAAGAAAAATTATCAACTTAGATTAAGAACAATTGTTTTATTCTAATATTAACTGGAAGAATCTTTTAACTGCCATTTATTAAAAAATTAAAAATTTCTTTTTCAAATAACACAACTATAAAAATAATATTAATTAATATCAATGTAAATAATTATGATCAACCTTAAAATAAATAATTCCATATCTTGACAAATTATGATTAAAAAATAACATAAAAATTTGATTAAAAATATCTTTAATATTAATATTTTTAAGTTATTAACAATTGATGATAATTCAAATATTTTATCTAAATGTAAAAATTAAAATTTAATAAATTTAAATTATCATATTGAAGAAAATATTTTAAAAAAATAATTTAAATAATATAAAATTTAATATTTAAATATCTAAGAAACTATAAAAAAATTTAGAATATCAATTCAAATTTAATATTTAAATATCTAAAAGATTATGAAATTCTTGTGGGATTAATTATTTTGTGGACATACATAAATTAGTAATTTCTCTAGATTAACTTATTTGCCAAAATATTATGTAGCCATTATTATTATTATTTATTTGATTGTTATTATTTATTTGGTTACATAAAATAATATTGTTTATATTATGTGAATATTTATTAAATCAACTGATAATAGGTGGGCTGAGCCCATTATTAAGTAATAATATATAGAAGAGTCCCTCCAAGTGCCCAGAGTCAGTCTTTATTCTACCCTATTAAAGAATAAAGAAGATAGTTCTCTGTATAAGCTTCTGGCCTTGGGAACAGTTTCTACACACTCTTCTCTCTATCATTTTTTGCAGAAATCATTAATCAAGAAAGGACAGAAATAACAAGATGATGAATCAAAGCTCTTCTTCTATTCCAGGTTCTAATATTTTTATCTTATATATAATATGATGTACTCATATGCCATAATCAGACTAAATTGAAAACCCTAATTTGATTATTTCTTTCAATTGGTATCAGGGCCTGGTTTAGTTTTGGTTATGACTGTGAGATTTTTCTAATCAAATTTGCACTGTTTGAATTTACAATGATCTATTAACAATATTTTTTTTTTCCAATTTGATGAAACCTAAATTCAAAAAAAATTATAATTTTTTTTGAATGATGCAATATATAATTTTATTATAGCACAGTTTATTCTATTTTTGTGTTTTGTGATGTCGTGACTTTTATTTTCCCTAATGTGAAGATAATGTATATAATTAAAATCTATCAAAGGGAAATTATAGAATTTGCAAACAATGAAATATGAAAAGAAGATTGAAGTGTGCCTTGCATTGTTTCTATGATCCTTGTTAAATTTTGTTTTATATGAGTATGATTATTTAGGTGGCGCTTTGTCATTTTATTCGAGGTTTTATAGTGTATTGTCATGTGATTCAATTTTTTAATATTTTGATTATGGCTTATTTGATTGTATATTTTGTTTATATGTTGTGGTGCTTGCTTGCACTTACCATCATTTAGATATTGAAAAGTCGAAGAGAATATTCTCGAATTTAAACCCTTAACACTAGAAACCTCTTATCAGTAAAGATAGAAAATACAGAGTTTTAGTAGTACTTGTAATTTATATTGTAGTCACAATGTATTTTATATTTTAGGGTTTATGGTTATATTTTATACATGAAATTTATATTTTACTGGTGTTACTGACGAAGGGCGAATCTAACTATTAAGTCATGGGTTGCTACTTGAGTACCTGCTAATGTCATTTGATATGTCTGTATGAGGTTTCATGTTTTGATAATGAGTAGTACGAGTCTGTACAGTATGTCTTGGACACTTTGTTTATGGTTGATTATATATTTTATTGAGCATATATAATGTAGATGTATTTTGGTAATATTGTTAGATATTTTTCATGATTGAGAGCTCGCCTTCGAGGGACGAATTGTGATAAGATATCAATTTTGTATTGTTGGATATTTTTCATGATTGAGAGCTCGTCTTCGCGGGACAAATTGTGATAAGATATCAATTTTTTATTGTTAGATATGTTTCATGATTGAGAGCTCTCCTTCGCGGGACGGATTGTGATAAGATATCAATTTTGTATTGTTGGATATTTTTCATGATTGAGAGCTCGCCTTCGCGGGACGGATTGTGATAAGATATCAATTTTTTATTGTTGGATATTTTTCATGATTGAGAGTTCGCCTTCGCGGGACGGATTGTGATAAGATATCAATTTTGTATTGTTGGATATTTTTCATGATTGAGAGCTCGCCTTCGTGGGACTGATTGTGATAAGATATCAATTTTTTATTGTTGAATATTTTTCATGATTGAGAGCTCGCCTTCGTGGGACTAATTGTGATAAGATATCAATTTTTTATTGTTGAATATTTTTCATGATTGAGAGCTCCCCTTCGCTGGACGGATTGTGATAAGATATTAATTTTTTTTATTGTTGGATATTTTTCATGATTGGAGCTCGCCTTCGCAGGACGGATTGTGATAAGATATCAATTTTTTATTGTTGGATATTTTTCATGATTGAGAGTTCGCCTTCGCGAGACGGATTGTGATAAGATATCAATTTTGTATTGTTGGATATTTTCATGATTGAGAGCTCGCCTTCGCGGGACGGATTGTGTTAAGATATCAATTTTGTATTGTTGGATATTTTTCATGATTGAGAGCTCACCTTCGCGGGACGGATTGTGATAAGATATCAATTTTGTGTTGTTGGATATTTTTCATGATTGAGACCTCGCCTTTGTGGGACAGATTGTGAAGAAATATCAATTTTGCGAATATTGTTAGATGTCTTACATAATTTTAATCTTACTTATGTTAAGTGCATTATTCTTTTGTTGAACATTATTGTTCTTATTGTTGCATTATGGTTTATATTAATAATAAACTTACCCTTCGGTTTGTTTGTTTTTTATTTTTTTTAACGTAATTCTTGATGAATGGTTTATTATATTCTTAAGGTTTTCAGCATCATCTCGATATTAGCTTTAAAAGAATATGATATTGAAAGCTCAACAAAATATGTGGGTTAATTTTGCTATTGTTGATACGTTCTATTCCAGCTTTGCCTATGCAAATAGTTTTCTTCATCAAGATGAACGAAACTAATTATGAGGATTGGGTGAGAAGTTTTCTAAATCTCAATGTCCTTATAATAATTGTAAAATTGCACAAATTTCTTATGTTTCCGCTGTTGACACTCTTATGTATGTTCAAGTTTGCACACGTCTTTATATTGTTTTTGTTGTTAATGTGCTTGGACGATACTTGAGCATATCCCCATAGAGTTTATAATTGCAGATCGCTTAACTAAGGGATTGAATGTTAAAGTCTTTGTTGAGCAGGTAACCTAGGTATAATGAGGTATTTTGATGTATTGGTTTAGTGGGAGTTTTCTTTGTTGGATATGTACTTCTCTTTTGAACCTCATTTATTGTATTGTCGTATTATTGAAATGATTGACAATAATCATTTATTGTTGTGACGACAAGTATTTTGTATTGTCATGTTTTGTTTATTTTGATTTGCCATAATTTTGAGACATTTTGGACCCAGTCTCAAATTGTTATTGTGGTGAGATTGTTTTAATCTCATATAGCATCTTGGGCGGATGATTGAGACATATAATTGTCTATTTTGTATTGTCATATTTCGTTTATTCTGATTTGCACAATTAATTTTATGACATAATTTTGAGACATTTTAGACCCAGTCTCAAATTGTTATTGTGGTGAGATTGTTTTACTCTCATATAGCATCTTGGGCGGATGATTGAGACATATAATTGTCTATTTTGTATTGCCATATTTTGTTTATTCTGATTTGTGCAATTAATGTATGGCATAATTTTGAGACATTTTGGACCCAGTCTCAAATTGTTATTGTGGTGAGATTGTTTTAATCTCATATAGCATCTTGGGAGGATGATTGAGACATATAATTGTCTATTTTGTATTGTCATATTTTGTTTATTATGATTTGCGCAATTGATGTTATGGCATAACTTTGAGACATTTTGGACCCAGTCTCAAATTATTATTATGGTGAGATTGTTTTAATCTCATATAGCATCTTGGGCAGATGATTGGGACATAATTGTATATTTCATATTTATATAAAGGTCACTGAAATGTAGGTGTTTCATTTTTGTATGATATCATCACTCCTTCGAGTGTGATTTTCTGCAGTGATAAGAAACTTACATATTTCATTTTGGATCTTTTGGTTATGAATGTTGTAATATTTTGGCATCTTATTGTGGTCACATGTTGTGAGTTGTTCTAGATTATTTTTCAATATTGTGATATAATTTATGTTGTCCAAGTGGGAGATTGTTGGATTAATTATTTTGTAGACATACATAAATTAGTAATTTCTCTAGATTAACTTATTTGCCAAAATATTATGTAGCCATTATTATTATTATTTATTTGATTGTTATTATTTATTTGGTTACATAAAATAATATTGTTTATATTATGTGAATATTTATTGGGTCAGCTGATAATAGGTGGGTTGAGCCCATTATTAATTAATAATATATAGAAGAGTTCCTACAACTGTCCAGAGTCAGTCTTTATTCTACTTTATTAAAGAATAAAGAAGACAGTTCTCTGTATAAGCTTCTGACCTTGGAAACAGTTTCTACACACTCTTCTCTCTCTCATTCTTTGTAGAGACCATTAATCACGAAAGGACAAAAACAACAAGATGATGAATCAAAGCTCTTCTTTTATTCCAGGTTCTAATCTTTTTATCTTACATATAATATGATGTACTCATATGCGATAATCAGACTAAATTGAAAACCCTAATTTAATTATTTCTTTCAATTCTCTCTCAAAGCAACAAAATTTAATATGAAGAATTCAATGGTTTAAATAACAAACGATACTTTCATTTCAGAGAGGAGAATTTCTACACTTTCAGTTCGTTCAATCAAAGAAGCTCATAATCGCATAGGTAAAGAAGTTTATATTCGTATAGGCACTTGCTTCTTTTTCTCCGTTGTGCATTTTTCTGATTTTATTCTCTCCGCTATTAGATATTCTTTTAGTTAATACCAGGTACCTTTTTTTTTTTTCGTTTCTTCCAAAAGTAAAGTTTTACAGATATCCAAATTATTTTCCCTTTTGTGATTTTTTCGAACCTGAATTGTCTAAAGTTTTATTTTTCAAATGTTGAATACATTTTGATTTTCAAATTTTATTCTTGGGTTTAAAGATCTCAAAAATGCAAACTTTTCTTGAATTTGAAAGAATTTTGCTAATGTATGGATTGTTTTGTTTGAATTTTCAAAGAATTAATTTCTTTTCATGTTCTTGATTTTATTTTTCAAATAATTTGATATGTTCTTTATATAATTATGATTTGATGTTTTCTTTAAAAGTATGCTTGTCTCTTGTTTTTTCTTGTAATTTTCAGATAAATATCTATATTTATTAATTTATTTTATCGGCTGATCAAAATTATTTTTCTAATTTCTGGTAAAATTATCATCTTAAAGTTTGAACCACGATGCTTCATGAACTATTTTACCTTTTAGTATAAATTGTTAATTTTTTTAATCCAAAAACAAACTTGTTTATAGAATAATCATCTTATTTTATTTTTCTTTTTATTTGATTCTTGTTCTTAATTTTTTTTTCTAATTCTTGTAATTCGTGCCTTTGTTTTTTTTCTTCTTATTTTTTATTTTCTTATTTTCTTATTTTTCTTTTTCTTTTTTTATTCTTCTTCTCACTCTTCTATTTGTTTTTTTTACTTCTTGTTCTTCTTTCTTTTTTTTATTTTTTCATGTTCTTGTATTTTTTTTTCTTCGTGATTTTTTTTCTTACTTATATTTATTTTTGTTTCTTCTTATTTTTTTATTCTTCTTATTATTTTTTCTTTTTCTTATTCTTGATTCTTATTTATTCTTCTTATCTTTTATTCTTTTTATTGTTTCTTCTTATTTATTGTTTATTATTTTACTAAATTAATATAAGACGTCTTTTTTGTTTTTGACTTTTCCTTTTTTATCTTTTATTCTTATTTGATTCTTGTTCTTTTTATTCTAATTATAATTCGTGCAATCTTTTTTCTTTATTTTTATTTTTGTGTTCTTGTTTTTATTTTTTGTTCTTCTTACTTATTGTTTTTTTCTTTTGTTTTTTACTTTTTTGTTCTTGTCTCCTCTTTTTCTTCTTCTTTGTAATTTCTTCTTCGTATTTATTTTATTCTTTTTTTTTATTCTTTCTCTTTATTTTTTCTTATTTTTTTTTTTTTTTTGTTTTTTTTTT
>Ga0209700_100311_pt1 | contig 86857 bp, 44 predicted proteins | sample SiratroredBW_FD_187528 | JGI IMG/M metagenome (GOLD analysis project Ga0209700, IMG submission 187528) | Root nodule microbial communities of legume samples collected from California, USA - Siratro red BW (SPAdes) (version 2) | ecosystem: Host-associated > Plants > Roots > Nodule | place: USA... | reverse complement strand
AAAAAAAAAAAAAAAAAAAAAACCAGAAACTCATCAAAATTACTACCACAATCATTCATCCTGTAATCAAGATTAGCTCAAAGCTCAAAAAGACAAAAAAATTTAATATTAATATATTATTATAAAATTAAAAAAAACATATTTATTTTAAAATTACACCTAAAAATAATTTTTAATTAAAAATTTAAAATATTTTAACTGATTTTAAATTTACATAAATACTATAAATATATTTTAATAATTTTTAAATTTATATTGATATTATAAATATTATTTAATAAATAATATTTTTTAAAATTTATTTTAATAAATTAATAATATTTTCACAATAACGTGTCACATAAGTTCAACACATAAGATATTTCCACCTTCACAAAATGAATAGAATATTTAATACTGATGTGATTTCCTCATTCACTTAGACATCAACTAACAGACTCTTAAAGATTTATTATAATGTTCTTTATAATGATATCCTTGAAGCGAGTATTTCTTGTCATAAAACTCAATATAATAATAATAGATAAGAGATAATAAAAAATGAATATGATATATAGTTATTCATTTTTGTTAAAATTTCAATATTATGGTATATTTATTTTTGTAAGAAAAAAAATATCAAAATCTACTTCATAAAAGACATAATAAATTTAATCAGAAAAATATTTAAACTTATTAACTTAAAACCAACGACTTTAGAGAGAAAACATGAAAACATACAAATGGAAAGAAAGTGTTCAGATCTACACCCCTTATATGTTTATTTGATGCCCCCAACACACGTTTCCTAAAGAGCGGATTTGTTATACTCTTTTTGCTATATGAAATATTTATCAGATGTACTTAATCATTCTTGTCATTTAACATCTTTCAAATTTGTCTCCATCTCATTTTCTGATATAACATCTGGACAAGTAGGATAAAAATGAAAATTTGGATAACTAGAAGAGTGAAAAAATAAAATATAAATGATATGATTGAGTTGTGATATAGAAGTTACACATTTGTGGAAAATGATTGGGGAATTCCATTGAATATTCATTGCATGCCTGTGGCTGCGTAGAACTTTTTATCCTGTCACTCTCACTCACATTCAGTCCACCTTCATACACGGCTTTCATTTTTCTCTATTCATTGCGCACTTTCTAAATTCAACTCGCATCATTTCCTTACACAAATTTTTCTCAACCATTTTAGGTTCCACTTTACATGTATTCTCCATTCTAGATTCACTCACACATGATTTAGATAGAACTATATAAAATCTTAAATTCACTTCTCATCGTTTGTTAGATTTTTTTTAAGGTTTCTTCAGTAATAACAAGTATGTTAGCTCTTATTTCAACCCTTTTATATAAGTTAATATTATCAATAATCAAATATTTCTCATAATTTAAATGATGTTTAGTCAATTTAAATTTTAATTGTTTTATCTTAAAAGGTAAATTTTGTGTCCAAGTCAATTATATAAAATAATTTTGTGATCTCTAATTCAATATTCTTTACTTATAATGCTAACTTTATACGTAATCCGTTTTATGGGATATAGAAAAAACTTTAATATCATTTTAAAAAATGAAATTTAAGTTTATTTTAATATTATAAGATTGACTTATGATATAAAACTTATCCTATATACTGTAGTTGCCAATATTGACGTGGGATTTCTAATATTTTTATTTTAAAAATCGAGAATAAACTGTTTGAACATTCTTATAAATATAAAATAATAATAATAATAATAATAATAATAATAATAATAATAATAATAATAATAATAGTAAATATAATTTTAATAATAATTAACCGATTCAACTTTAAAAGTTTTGTTCATTGAAAAACTGGGAATAAACATCCTTGAAAGTTATTTTCCGAGTCAATCGTTTGAACTATTTTCCAAACACTCATTAGAGAAAAATACATGCTTTTGTAAGATTAGAAAAAAGAAAAACAATAAATATCATATAAATAGTTGGAATTTACTTATCTTTCGGCAAACGTAATGATTAAAGGATATTAATCTGATGAGAGAATAATACAACATTGTTTCTTTTCCTTTTTAACAGAACAACATTATTCTGAATAAAAATAGGCCAAATGTTAATCTAGACACTGAAATAGAAAATAGAAACTGCTTATTCAAAGCATAAAAAAAAAGCAATATAATTTATTTCTTGGCTGGTTCTGACCAACTGAGGCAATTTAGTTCAACAATGACTCTGTCTTTGTGTGAAGAAGAAGAATATTATAGTCAAACAGTTTATGTAAAGTAGCGTGTGAGGAATACAATTTCAAAAGCAATAACATAAACATTCGACTCCGTATTTACACGGTCGGTCGTATATTTGGAGTTACAACTTAGCATTAGTTGCCAACAAATGTTCAATCCAACTCAAATTCAAAATCAAAATCTAATATCCACTTCAATCGAATCATTTTTTAATCAAAATTTAAGTTTTGTTGAGTGTGAGATAGGTTATTCACACCCTGTTGTGTTGTGTACTTTTTTAATTTAAATTACTAATTTTATTTTTTGCTTCAATGAATAATTCCAAAATGTCTCTTTTATGATATAACAGTATACAAAATTTGGATATTCTAATAAATTTTGAGTTCAACTTGGCCCGTTACTTTGCAAAAAGTTTTAATAATAGCAAAAAGTTACGTCCTTTTTAAACATAAACTATCAACTTCAAATTCTGGAAACAGGAATTCCAGGTTATATCTGAAGAAAAAAAAACTAACTATTAAATTAGTTAGATTAGTTAAAAAATAAATTAAGTTTTGGTTACTTAAAATATTGTAATGTTTGGAGAAGATTTGATTTGAGGAAGAAGCATGGGAAGGAAAATGGTCAAAGTCTACAATTACATGGCAATATGGATCATATACTTTTCCACAAACCATAAATTGTTCACATTATTAACCACCATCTAGCTTCTTTGACTTCCCATTCCTAATTCATTTTAGTTCACATAGCAACCACAGTTTTATGTTCCAACAACCATTTACCTCACAAATCCCTCAAAATTTCCCTCTTAAGTTAGTTAGTTAGTTTTTGTTAAGGCGCGTTTGGATTGCTGATTCACTCATCGTAACCTTGTGTATTGGAAAGTGCGAAGGCGGTGTAATTGAAACGGCAATCCAAACAGCCACACAGCGTTGCGTAAGGTTAACATGATCATGGATAGAACATCGCAGAGCAGCTCTGATTCTCCGACGCGAGATCCGAAAGTGCTTTCCATCGAGTGTCTGAGAGGAAGCTCGAAAGCCGACGAGTGGACCGGCGACATGCTGCAGAGCGGCGACATCGTGGAGGAGCTCCGAATCGGTTCGGCGGCGAAATCGCAGATCCGGTACCAGTCGCCGTTCAAGGGCGGGAGGAGCGGCGTGCAGAAGATCCTTCAGGAGGCGTTCAAGAAGAAGGAGACGTCGATTGTGGTTCGGGTGCGGCGAGGATCGGAGGAGTTGGTGGAGTTGCAGGCGTGCATCGTGCCGAACGAATTGGCGGCGAAGAAGAGTTTGGTTCTGCGGTCGATTGATGACCCGAATTACGTGGTCGGGTTCTTGGATCGGACCGAAGCAGAATGCTTCGAGCTTCAAGGTACGTTTCGCCGTCTCTCTTGTTTTTCTGGTTTGCTTTTTGACTTTTAAGCTTCCGTGTGTTTTAATAATTAATAAATAATAAATTGTTTAAGTGTATCAATTTTGTTTGAGATAAGCTGGGTGGTTGGAAGTTGGGTGAATGTGCTCTTTAGGTTTTTTCCCTTGCATTTCAGAAAACAAATTTATAATAATTAAGAAAAGTTAGTCAAATAGTATTTATTTGTATTAATTTTGTTTAATAGTAATAATTATTAAGAGTTGAAAGAATGATAACTTAGAAAAAAAAAGAGAAAAAAAATAAAGCGGATTAATTGTGACTCGTTAGTCTATTATTGTTCTAGTGAAGAGATATGATATGAAGACTTTAAGTTAAAATATTCAGTGTATTTATGTCCTTTATTGACATCTAGATCCCTATTCTAATATTCATTCGAATTATTTCGAGATCCTAATACTCTACCTTCTAAATTCATAGACCATATTCATGTATTTTTTTTAATTATTAATAAATGTTTTTTCCTTCAATTAAGTTCATTGTTGGGATTATTTTTTAAATGACTAAGCACACAAGTATTACCAACAAATTATGACAAAAATTAGGGAATGAAATTAATTAAGCCTTAATATTTTAGTCCAGAGGAGATGAATTTTTTTAAAAATAATTGAAATTGAAATTTATAATAAAAATCTATTTATATTTTAGATTTGCAATAATTAATTTAAAAGATGATATAAATTTAATTGTAATCATCGAAAAATTCTTTTGATATAATTCTTGAAAATTTATTTAGAAATAATGATAAAGGGAGATGTTTTTAGAGAAGATCATAAAAGGTTGTTATCATAAATCAGACTAAATAATTTGGAGTATTAATATCTGAATTTGACATTTCTAATATTCTATTCAATATTGTAAGTGCTAATTTTATAAAAATAACACATTAACCTTTTACAATTTTTTCATGTGTTAAACTAAAAAGGTTTTTTTGGTTACATAGGAAAATGGTAGCTTAGGATATACTAGTTTATTTTTGTCGTTGTGCTTAATTAGCTTACACGTAACATGCGTGGGGCTGCTAATGAGTTGACACTCGTTTGAGTGCACGTGTATTGAACCCATTCCATCTCTTTATGTGATTCCATTTCCATGTGCTTGCGTCAACTTCACATATGAAAGTTGCTAATATTCATTTGAAGCCTGTGACTTCTTCTTGTGAACTTACCTTTCCGACTTTTTTTATAAAACACTAAGGGTAAAACCTTTTATTAAAAGTACTTTGTCTAAGTCAAATGCATACCACATCCATCAATCTGAAAAAAAGAGCAATATGTAAACTACCAAGTTCTCCCTGCCTACACTTTTTTGCATTAGAAGTAAGAGAAAATGATGCTCAGCTTCCTCCCTATGGGTATGCTACTCAAAAGATAACTTAGATGCGCCTTGGTTAGCCTCTTTAGCTATAGGAACCATTCTTTTCCACACGCTATTGCATTTAAAATGTAAGGAGTAAATTGTACAGATCTAAAAATGGAAGCATAGGCCAGAAGCATGTTAGGCAAAGGCTTGATGTGATTTTTTAAATGAATTGGTGTAATTTTTTCAAAAAATTTGTAGAATTTAAAAAATTTATTTATGTGAATAAGTTGTGTCAGACACGATTTTATTACAAAAACAGTCACATACATGACACGATTTTTAATTTATAAGAATAAAATTATTGATACGAGTTCAGTGTGATAGAAAATTAGTGTTGAAGATGCATTACTTTAATTAGTATTAATGTAAATTTGTTTTTTTAAATGAAATTGTGTAAGTTATTTTTATATTAAATGTGTATTTTTTTTACATGATTTCTGAATGATTATTTTTATGATGTATAGTATTATTTAAAAAGAAGGTATTTACTATTTTAGTATAATCTTTTTATATAAAAAAATTAGTTGTGAAATTCAAAATTAATATTATATAATTAAGAAATAAACAAGAATAGTAAGTAAAGTTTTAGAAATTATAAAAAAAATATATATTAAAAATGTAGAAATTAGTATCTGATCTTTATTGTAATAACTACCGTTTGCAGCTTCCAGGAGCAGTAGGATGGTAAACGCATTAAACAAGACCAAGTTACAGGATGGATATGTTTCTTATTCATGGGAGAGGAGAATGCAAGAAATGTTATCAGTTCCCAATTCTAGCAACTTTCTTTCCATATTATTCCTTCCGAAAGCTTCAGATCGGGTAGCTTCTCGCTACAATGATCTGGAGGATACCCTAGCCAGGGCAAATGCATGGCTCAATGCAGGTCAAGCTTCGGGGGTCCCTATAGTCTTCATGAACATCCAAACTGAGTCCCTACTTACTAAGGTAAATGGTCACTCCTTATCGTGGCTTTCTTGAACTTTGAACTTGAGAGCTTAACCTTTTAAAAGGATTGGTTCATGATATGATATAAGTGTTGGTTATTATTTTTTCTACCTTTTAACCATATATCGCAGTTGATCATTAGAAACTGTACGACACAATTTAAGATTTTATCACTGTCTTGTACACTTGGATGCAATGAAACTTTTACTTGTGTTTTTGTAAAGTATGACATATGGAGTTTCTCTTTTACTTGTGTGGCAGATTTCTGGAGAGACAGCTTCTTCCACTGTGAATGCAGGATCGTTATCTGACTTAGCTAACTTAGCAAATGCAAGCCTTTACGGGTTTGAGGATTACCATGGAATAGACATTGGCGTTGTTCGGGCAGTTCGCCTATGGTATGCTCCGGTTGCAGGAGAGTTCTCTATTGAAGTCAAACTAAAAGAGGAAGACTCAAAGCTTGGGTTTGCCATTAGTCGTACTGAAGAGGTTTCTATCTTGATCATGTATTTCCATATACTTAAATAAAATTTAGATAAGTTGTTTAGATGTTGTTTGTAGCATTTTCTAATTAGAATCACAGTTTCATCTCACTAGTTTGCATAATCCTTTAGAGCGATTTTGGAAACTTTTGTTTCTTAAATTATTGAGGTGAAACTCATATTTGATTAAAAGACAGTGCAAACAATACATAAGAAACTATATATAGAAGACTTGGTTCAATGGTATATATAATTTTAATTTTAGAAAAATGAGGGGTGCAACTGGCCACTGGCCACCTCACACTTGTTTGGGTCTCCGTGTCATATATACACACATACACATTGATCTTCTAAATTTATATATTGAGTTGACTGTCAAGTGTGAGACTTATGTTTCAGATCTATAGATTATATGGTAATAATATTTGATTATTCATTATTTTTAAGTAATAGCACGCGTTGAATAGGATTTTGGATCCGCTACTCTGTGTGATTACATTAAAAACACATCATATTATTTGAAGTTTTAATTAATTAATATTCTTCTTTTGCAATCCACAGGGATTTATTTTCATCTCATCGGTCATTAATCAAGAAAATGTACCAGCCACACGATCAGGGCTGAGCAATCTGTATAAATTGGCAACAGACACTTGTAGGATGTTGGTGGTTTCAAGAGTGTCAAATCAAAAAGTCCTTCCATGGATGGTTTCTTCAACAGGAGCTATTCGGTGTTATGACACTGTTTCGCTCAGCCAGAAGCTATCCTTGCACCGACACACGCGAGTTCCCATTCTCCTGCACGTCTTCCTTTGGGACAGGGCTTTGGCTTGTGGAGGAAGCACGAGATTTAGGGCCATGTCTTCTTCTGCGTTGCCACCACATGCATCTGAAGTTCAGTTAGCACCCATTCCAAACGAAACTCATGTACTGCCACTTCCCCCTCCACCTTCTCAACCAAGTGATATTACTAGTGAAATTTCCCACTCCAGTCTTCAGAGAGACACGGCTGGGGAATTCTCTTTTAGATTCCATGATTTTGCTTTGTCTAGCAATTGGGTATGATGTAGATATAATACTGGTAGCAAATTAAATGATTGCTCGTGTCATGTTCTTGTAGTTTATTGTTCACGGAAAAGTTAATAATTTATCATAACCTTTTCGCCTTTTATTGAATATGGTGATAGCTGGTGTTGATATTTAGTTTCATTCTCAAGACCTATGCAAGATAATTCGTGTAAAGGTGTGTGAAGAAAGGTAAAGAGAAAGAATGAAAACTTGTTCTAAAAATGTATCCTGAATTCTCTCGTACTTAACTTAACCATACGTAAGGTATTCTTATACTTGATTATTTTTGTTGTTAGTGTGTCCCAACTCCTTTTTAGTGGGACATTTAAGATCATTATTTTCATTAACGCTCATGTTCTCAATTTGAACTTGATCATTATATCATTAATGTATTTCAAATGCTCAAGTGAAAAAATTAAATTCAATTTAAACATAATCATTATTAGATTCTGAAAAACCTTTTTGGAATGTTCGTAAGAAAATATATATTCATAAAAAAATAACATTTCTATTAGACATATCCTTTGACACTATTTTTATAAAAAAATACATTTTCTAAACCTAGGATCAAGTTTTATTCTGTTATCTTTTATAATAAAAGCAAAATATAAAGATTCAAAAACTTAATATCGGAATAAGTTGAAGACACGTTGTATAAAATTTTAAAAGAAGATTTTTCATTAAAAGTAACATAAAAAAATCTCTTTATTAAATGAATAATATAAGAGAGAACATAGAACCAATATGTTTTGTTCATTCTTGTCGAGAAAAAAATTATAGGTGACATTTAAAATGTATCAGTGCTTTCCAATAAAATTTTATTAACTGGATAGAAGAAATCTGACATCTGCTTTCATGTTTAATTCCGCTAATTTTTTCTGTCAATTACATGAAATTAGTTCATTAAATTATAATAAAGGCCAATATAATATTGGTTTAGAGTACTATTTGTAGAATTGTGGTATTGCCACGGATCACGATCCGTGCGTGTAGAGTAGAAAACACGCAAACCGTTGATCGATAAGCTGATCAACGGTCCCAGTTTTAGGTTTTCCACATTTCATTCAATTCTCCCAAATCCAAAACATTTTAAAATTCGCGCCTAGCTTCTTTCACTACTTATATACCCCAAACCTAAACCCCCAATTTCTTACACCAAAGTTGAATTCCTTAAGCATTTTATTCAGTACTGTGATTCAAAGATAGTTTCTGTTGCAAGAGATCAATGGCACGTACCAAGCAAACCGCACGCAAATCCACTGGAGGAAAGGCTCCGAGGAAGCAATTGGCAACGAAAGCCGCTCGGAAGTCTGCCCCGGCCACAGGCGGAGTGAAGAAGCCCCACCGCTTCAGGCCAGGGACGGTGGCTCTCAGGGAGATCAGAAAGTACCAGAAGAGCACCGAACTTCTGATCCGAAAACTTCCATTCCAGCGACTTGTGAGAGAAATCGCTCAGGATTTCAAAACCGATCTCCGGTTCCAGAGTAGCGCCGTCTCTGCTCTTCAGGAAGCAGCTGAGGCTTACCTGGTTGGACTCTTTGAGGACACTAACCTCTGCGCTATCCACGCCAAGAGAGTCACCATTATGCCCAAAGACATTCAACTCGCACGCAGAATCAGAGGCGAGAGGGCTTAGATAGCTTTCCTCTGATGTTTAACTGGGATTTTAGGTTACTTACTCAGTCTTGTGTACTATGTTTCAAACTCTTTATCATAATATTCCTCTTGTTTCTATCATATAAGGATGACTAAACCAAGGGTATGGTTACACTGAAATGCTATCTTTACGAAAAATTATTTTTCATTATCGTCATTTTTATAACTGAAACTTCCGATGCAAACAAAACCACAAACTTATCTATGAATTCTTTGGATTTATAATAAAAATACCTAAATTATCGATCAAACAATTGTTAATCACTTGTTCAGAGATTGTTTATATTGTTATAAGTTTAGTATGAAAACGTTTATTAATCGAATAAATCCATATCACACAAAGGTTTGTGTCTCTGCGGCTTCCTGAGGAGCCGAAACGGCGTTACTCTGAAAACGGAGATCAGTTTTGAAATCCTGTGCAATTTCTCGCACTAATCGTTGGAACGTAAGCTTTCTGATAAGCAATTCGGTGCTCTTTTGGTACTTTCTGATCTCTCTGAGAGCCACCGTTCCCGCCCTAAAGCGGTGAGGCTTCTTCACGCCACCTGTGGCCGGAGCTGATTTTCTGGCTGCCTTGGTGGCTAGTTGCTTCCTCGGAGCCTTGCCTCCTGTGGATTTGCGTGCGGTTTGCGTGGTTCCAAGAAGAAATAGTGCTTGTTTGGCTGCAAAATCACTTCGAGATCCAAAATTGTTTGTTTTATGTTGTACGAGAGTTTTATCAATGAAGCTTTGTACAGATGATACGGTAGATATGAGCCGTCCATTTCTAATTAATCTACCGTTAGATTGCGATCCATGTCCATGTGAAGGGACCAATCAGATGCGATTGTTGAAGCCACAACTTTAATTTTGCAGCGATTGTTGTTTGATTTCATTTGGGCTCAGCTCTTTCAATTTTTTTTAGTGATTATTGTTAGGCCCATTAATGTGTATTTTTTTATTAGGGTGTTCGTTGTTTTAACAAGCTAACTTTTTTTACTCAAGCATCTCTCTAGTGGTAGGAAAAGTAGTTAAAAATATTTTGGAGTGAGTAGTACAAATAATTTAAACTATACAATCTAAAATATTTAGAAGTTTATTTTATATAAAAATTAAAATATATTTAAGATTGTACAGTTTAAAATATTTTTTTTAGATTTAAAAATTATTTAATATTATTCAATAAATATGTTTAAAATATTATATAGTATAAAAATATATTTTAAACCGTATTATATAAATCAAGAATAATTTAAACTTTTTTAATAATCATAGAAAAACAAGAAACCAAAGGTGGAGAAGAAAAAACTTCCATATTACAAAATTACCCATTTGAACTTTTGTTTAGTGAAAATATAATGGGCTCAATCTATAGTGCTTGGGCTTTTCAAACACTATTCTGCTTATCCGTACCAAATTGAATACTTTCAATCTTCTACAAAAACATTTGAATTTCAGTTCCTCAGAGCAATTGGAACAAATTAACGAAATGAAGATTAATTCTATGTAGCATTTAATTAATCTTGATTTACTTTAATTCTGATAACTCCCGAACTTAAAGCGAAATTACTTTAAAGCTTCCGTCTAGTCCCGTCTTGTTCGTAGTTGGGAGACTCTACTTCAACTAACCCATGTGAAGGTGAATTTGTTCCAAGAACTTCACCAATCACGCCACACATAATTTGTTTTTTCATATTTGTTACATTCAATCATTCATCCACAATGATACAACCAAACCTAAGACCAAAGTACTCAATCCATAGTACGTGTGTGTATTATGTGTTAAAGAAATAGTAAAATGCAACAGGGTGTTTGAAGAAAACACGATTGGGTGATAACTAAGCAACATATGTACATATGTACACAGAGAAGAATGCAACAATTAAGGCAAAACAATGTTATTGAAACCTCACAATACAAGACAAAAATCAAATGATTTAACGAGGAAGACAAGACTATACTATGTATTATGTATATATAACGTAACTTCGTAGTAACTGCTACTTCAGTTTACGATAAGTTCACTACGGAAATCCGAAGATGGGATACATAGAAAAGATAAATGCTTTAACTTTGTGATTTTATAGTGGACATTTTTTAGTGACGAAGAAAGAACTAAATTAGAATCAATTTTTTTAAGCAATTTGGGACAATCTTATTCCGTACAATAATCTTATTGGGAATCAGATTCATGATCTTGGTTATGATATTAATTGATAATTGAACCTATATCACATGGTCAAAAGTTATAGGCATTAGTTAAGATATAAATTGTTTTTCTACTTAAAAACATAACACTCTAAATATCATTATTCAATCATGACTTGGTCTATTTTACTTCTTTGACAAAATAATTGATGTTACCTCTAAGAGAATCTCTGTTCATAAGTGTATGACACTTTGTAGGTCTAGACCGAAGTCATATCATTCAAATCTGTCACCAAGGTACTAGCTCACAGACAAACTCTGACAACAACGGTATGCAAAAATTGTCATGTGACTGTATCACGTGAAAGTTAGAAAATCTCCGTTCATAAGTGTACTGTACGGTTCTGACCGACACCTTGTGGGTTTAGAATGAGGTGATATCATCCAAATCTGTCACTAAGGTACTAGCTCACATACAAACTATGACAACAAAAGTCTGCAAAAGTTGTCATGTGACTGTATCACGTGAAAGTTAAAGAATCTCCGTTCATAAGTGTACTGTATGGTTCTGACTGACACCTTATGGGTCTAGACCGAGGTCATATCATTCAAATCTGTCACCAAGGTACTAGTTCACAGACAAACTCTAACAACAACGGTCTACAAAAGTTGTCATGTGACTGTATCAATGTGACTGTATCAAGTGAAAGTTGTCTCATCCATTCCTTATAAATAAGTGAACAGGACAATGGAAAAAAGATAAGCACAAAAATCTATTGTCATTGCGATGATATTTGAGTATTTCAGTACTGGAATATTATTGGTAAGTATCCTTTTTCGGATTAAAAGTAAGACCTCACGGATCAGTAGAAGAACTCAACGAACAATGAAAACACATCGATATAGTGGAAGACGAAGACCGAGACCATCTAAACAGGATTAGTTGTGAAGTCTTCAAGGTCCAGCAGAACAATAAGGGTATTAGAAGAAGGAATAATTTGGAAATGGGAAGTTTGTTATGGTAAGGTTTTAACTGCTACGTAACCATTACTATTTTGTAGTGAAGTTAATATTAATATATGAGTGGGTCTGTGACAGAGGGGCAGAGTTCCGTGGTGTTTTGTTTGAAAGTGGAGAGAGGTTTCCCTTTTATGTACAAGCTTCGGCTCTTGCCACGCATTGTGACACTCTTTATAATAAAATTCTTATGGCTGCTGATCAACCCAATTATTGAAGAATAGACTGAAAGCTACGTATTGTGGTGCATGAGTAAGCCTTACGCCATTGCTCATTTATGTTTGGTCCCATTTCACACCCTTTTCTGAAGGACAATCTTCGAGGAGCAAATCAATAATCTTTATCTGTAATCTATTCAACTCCAACAAAGGAAAACTGATACACCATTCATTTTATCAAATGTAAAACTCATAATGTTTTCTAATACATTTTTCACATCAACTTACTTTCATATTTCCTCTCTTTTTCTCAACTCCAAAGAAGTAAAGTTGCTTTTTTCATCCTAAACTCACAAAGTCGTCTAATTGACAGAAAAATAATATGTATATATATAATATTAATTCAAATAGTAAAATTGGCAAAATTGAGAGTTGAACAGTAAAATTTGTGAAATTGAAGGAAATTCAATAATTAGAATTTCCAATTGTTAAAAGTTAGTGATAAGATATATAATTTAAAATATAATTTTATTATTAATTGACTATATGTATATGTATATAATTTCAAATGATAAAATTTACAAAATAAAAAATTTAGGATGAAATTCAGAAAATTATAAAAATTTAGCAGTAAAATATGTCATTAAGACTTTAAACATACGTTTGTCATTACAATGTTAGATAGGAGAAGGTACTAAAATAGTTCCTTTAAGCTCTTCTTCTTTATTCCAAGCATGGTAAACTAAACTGTCAATTTCAAACACAAAATATGTAAAATATTTGGAATATGACCTTGCAGAATACTTTGTTGATCTTTCATAGAATCTCTTGCATCAATCAAGACTTGGCCAGCTCAAATTGTGACATCATAAGTATTTTCCTCTTAACATTTAAAAAAAAGTGAAACAAAGGTCCCATTTTTTTTTACTCTCAAAGTAAAAACTGGCCCTTCAGATGAAATAACTCGCCAATAATCAATAGCCATGAAAACAAATTCTGGTAAAGAAAAAAGACAGCAGCAAGAACAGACAAAGTAACATTTTGAAAAGGAAACAATGTATATGTAGAAATTTTTGCCATTAAAATGTCATCCAATCTTTACAACGCAGGAAACATGCTAAATTAGTCAAGGAATCATTATAATCGATCAATGAATCCAATGCCCCGTATGAATTAGATTGTGGTTGCAAATGAATAAAAGCAAAGCAAATGGCAAATTGCAAAAGTGTTATTATTGAATAGTAACACTAAAAGTGATCAACTGCACTGATGCACCAAAAAATAGTTGAATACAAGTTTAATCATTTGTGACTAAAATTGCTTGTTGACTATTTTTCTCAACTGTGGTCATCCTCAAATTTTGTAACCTCCTTAAAAGTTCATATATTATGATATGCTACCAAAATAAATCAAGGGATATTTGATCATGGCCCTTAAATTGCTGCTTCAGCAACTCTGCTAAACCTTAAACCATGTAGCATTTATTCAGCTAATCCAAATTTAAGTATAAAAAAACAGGCGAATTTATTGAATGTTGTAAAAGAATCCTATGATTTGTTGGTGGGAACAAAAAATAAATTTGGTGGTTAGGAGAAGACTGAAGCTTTCTTTAGTCAAAACCAAATACATTTCTAAAGGATAGCTAAACTACCTGCTATGTTTTCTTTAGTGGTTGTGAAATGTGTGTGTCGCATTCCTTGATCAAAGAAAATACAAGAATTTAATTGAGGCATCTACGCTAATGCTATCAAATAAGCAAGAAAAAGACACTTTTTGCATGTGTTTGTTTAACAAATCTTACTAACTTCCCTGACCGGTTAGGCTTAGGGATCATAATTTCCATAAAATAGTGTCATTGCAAGAAAAAAAGTGGAGGTCACAGTCTCAACGAACTCCTCATTAAACAATTCCATTGTCCTGCATGGAATTCCATTTCCAATTATGCAAAAGGATTCCATACTCTAAGCAAGAAAACCTTCTCCAATTTCAAAAATACCCTATGAGAACTTGTACTTATATATGGTCTCACTAGGGCATTATGTAATTTTCATTTTTAAAAGATGCTAACCACTTGGTCCCCACTGTGGCATTCTGTCTTGTAGGATTCCTTGTCTGCAAGCTTTTGGATTGTTTTGGACCTTTTGGTTATTTCCCTTCCCCTTTCGGCCCAAAAAACTGAACCCTTGCACGGCTCAATATTGTTTGCTTTTTACATGCAGTAGTTGGACAATATTAACCTCACACACTTTAACTCTATGAAATGTGAAAGAAAATACATAACAAAATGTAACATTACTTCCACTATTTGTGCATGTTAAACACTTTTAAGCACTCAAATTTGAGGTCAAAACATGAACTTGCTAATTGGTTTTCCATATTTGAAAATTCTCAGTGCCCTTTGGTACCTTGGACAGGTTACTGGTTTACCATCTTGATTTTCTTGAAGGGTCACCAAGATTGCATGGAATAGATAAATAACAAGGACTTGTGTTATGTAAGGTATTTAATATACAAGAAGAAGATTCATCAGGGGTTAAAACGTTTAGTTTAGTTAAGTTTTCCATTCACCTACTCCTCATCACTACAGTATCAGGGCAAGGGAAGTGTTTGATGGCTTTTTGAACAGTTCTAGTAGGCACCATACTCAAGTCATGATTACACACCAAATGTAAATGAGTACTAAAGCAACATTTGGTTGACAATGTAACCAAATTGAAATCTGAAAATTACTTCAGCTTAGGTATGATGAGGGAGCATATATAGTGGAAGAAATGGAACTTCCCATGTTGCTCATAAAGCAATACCATCTAATTCCGCTTTATGGTAATTTTCCTAACGTGTGGACATTTTGGTAAACTGGATTCACAGTGCTGCAATGCACCCAGAGTCAAAAAGGTTTAATCTTTGGTGTAGACCAAGTAAATCACTTTCAAATAATCAAATTTATCAGTGAGTTTAGATTGACCTTTTCAAGGTATCTATTCTAAATTTTTGACTGCAAACTAAGAAGAATGCAAAAACTACAAAGAGTAACTTTTGGCTTAACATGGATCCAATGTTTAAAGATGATTAACCAAACACACACACACACACTAGGATTATGTGGTTAAAAACTGTTGTACCAAAAAGGAAAATTACTATCTCTCTCCTCTTCACATGTGCTCACCCCATTAGTGTCTCTATGAGAACAGAGACAAGGCTCACTTCATTGGGTTTGGGACGTGACCCTTTGTATCCTTCATTCCATTTTCTGGTTCTCCAACATCTCATTCTTACCACAGATATAATAATAGCCATCAAACCAAATCCAGCCGTTGGATGCCACCACTTGGAAAACCCGTTTTGTTCTTATTCGGTTGTCAAATAAAATTTCGAGCATATCAATATTATAGTGCATATATTATCTTCTAGGCATTTACATTCCATGCTCCACTCTGTTCTTTCCTCTGTTGTGCCTCATGGCTGCAACCGCAACCGCAAAAATTTTACATAACCATAACAACCAAAGCATCAATGGCAACAACCCCGACATAACAAGGGAAGAAATCCAAACCGCCATAGCCAAAGCAGTGGAACTAAGGGCCCTTCATGCTGCATTAACACAAGGAAGTAGCCCAGGCACAACCAACGTTAGATTCCCATCACCTTCCCCTGGTTCTCACCTCTCTGCCCAAGATTACCCTGTTTTCACACCAGTAAGAATATGTATTATTTTTTGCCATTCAACTTTCTAGACTACGCATGAAAATTTGAAATGAAAACATAAAGCCAGAATTCAGTTTGACCTTTTTCTTTCAGCACTTTTGCTTTTCATGGAACATCAAAAATTGTGCCTCAAGTACTCAACTTTTTAGGACTTTTGCTCTATCTTGCTTTTTCATTTGGAGGCATAGATCATGCATGCTTGCTTTTATGTTGAACAATTAGTCTCTAAACGGGAGAACCATTGGCAGAGTTATGAAGAGGAGACACATCAGAACCCAACAAGGAGCAGAACAATATCAGAGAGTTGGGATGAGAATGGGGTAGATGGAGGGAACAGCATGGCCCCCTCAGATTACAAGGAGAAATCAGGTTCAAGAAAGGGGCTACCTTTTGGATTTGGCAGCCATGACTCTCACATGTGTCCTGCTGATGATAGCAAATCCATGAGTGGTTCTTGTGCAAATCACATCACTGTTCTCCAAACATCCCCTGCAAATGACTACTTCAAATCCAGGAGGAGAAACAGTTCAGGGGACTTGAGGCCAGTGTCTTCCTGCAATAGGTGCAATCCTGCTGTCATAACTTCTGAATATGACAACACAAGGAACAACAGGAGCTCCAACATTGTTGTCCCCCTCACAGATTCTCATGCTTCTTTTCAAACCCAACCAAAAAACAGAGGGGTGATTTCCTGGTTGTTCCCTAAGTTCAAGAAGAAGCATAGGAATGTGAGTTCCCCTGCTAGAACAGAATCCGAGGAAGTCTCGCAGGTTGTCAAGGACATGAGAATAATGTCAGTTGAGTCACTGAAGAGGCAACTGATGGAAGCCAATGACAGCAGAGATGCTGCCTTGCTGGAAGTTTCTGAGATGAGATCTTCTCTGGGGGACCTGAAGCAAAAGCTTGAGTATTTGGAGAGTTACTGTGAAGAGTTGAAGAAAGCTTTGACGCAAGCAATTCTCACCAAAGAAACCACACATTCTGAAAAGTTTAATAACTCTCCCCATAGAGGAACACCCTTTGAGGGAAATGGAGAAAATTTGATGCCTGTGAGTGAGGATGTTATGGTAGAGGGCTTCTTGCAGATAGTGTCAGAATCAAGGTTATCAGTGAAGCAATTGTGTAAGACCCTTATATGCCAGATTGAAGAAACCGATCACTTTCTGATGGACAACTTGAACTTGCTCCTCCAACCATATAGACTCTCCTTGAATTCCAAATACTCAAAGGCAGTTCTATACCATTTTGAAGCCTTCATAAACCAGGCATTCTACCAAGACTTTGAGAACACTGTGTTCCAAAAGAATGGCTGCTCAAAATTCTTAGACCCTCGCCAGGATCGTCAAGCACAATTCTCATCGTTTGTCGCACTTAGGAATTTGAGCTGGAATGAGGTACTCAGAAAGGGCACTAAGTATTACAGTGAAGACTTCAGCAAATTCTGCGACCAGAAAATGAGTTGCATCATCACTACATTGAATTGGACTAGGCCTTGGCCTGAGCCACTGCTTCAGGCTTTCTTTGTGGCAGCAAAGTGCATATGGTTGCTACATTTATTGGCCTTTTCTTTCAACCCCTCATTGGGAATCTTAAGGATTGAGGAAAATAGAATCTTTGATCCTCACTTTATGGAAGATCTGGTGGCTGATAGACACAGATCACAAGGTTCAAGCCGGGTTAAAATCATGGTTGTGCCAGGGTTCTATGTTCAAGATAGGATCTTGAGGTGTAGAGTTATTTGCAGGCATAAATCTGCACCTTAAAGTAAAATGTAACTTAGATTTGTTTAATTTCACTGTCCATTGTATTCAGATTCTCTCTTCTTTTAACTGAGTCTGTAACTATCCAAATTTATGCAGTAATAATGAATGATCGTTCAAGATGATTGCACCTGTTACTGTCTAGATTCTGAGTGCATTTATAATGAGGAGGTTGATTAATTATTTTATAGTTAGTTATATTATCTTATTTATTTGGATAAATAATTATTTTATTGCAACAGATAAAGCTAGAAAAAACTTGTTGCATGTGTTTAATGTATATTTATAAGTTGCAGAATAATAACTAAGAGAAAGAGTTTAATATATCAAATTTTATATCCAATAATATATATTTATGATTTACATTATAACTAAGAGATGGAGTTTAATATACCAACTCTTATATCTAATATAGTATTTTATTAGAAATTGTTGACTTAACCATCATAATATTTTTCATAAGTGAATTTTGGTTCTATATTATGCTCAATTTGGCACTCACTGTTGAACCTAGGTGAAACTTTTCTCTACCACACAAATCAAAGAGTCTTCAATCTCATTCAAAGCATTTACCAAGGTTCTACCATTTCCTTTGATTTATTATAATACATTTGAAAAATATTAATGTTTAATGATGTAACACACAAGACAATCATTCCACTACATCAATTCTCAAGATTTCATAACGAATTCATAAATTATATGCATAAAAAATTCAATTTTTTTTATTAATTGTTGAAGAATATTCCACATATTTTCATTTATACACACGCATCACTCACGACACACGAGATCCAATAAATTATTTACATATAATTTATGTTATTAAATATCAATTAAATGTTTAGTTAATGTATATGATATCAAGATAAAAGGCATGCAATGTTTCTAAAAATAAAATTACGGCTTATCTTATATACTATCCAAATCTTGTCTAACTCATGATTTATCATATTTTACATTTTCAAATATCTTGATGCAGCAAACTTATTAAAGATAGAAGGTAATGGCAGATATTTATTTGTTTTTATTATCACTTTATACATTAATTAATATGCTATAAGCATTTCTTTTGGTATTCATCATATTAGTATAAAATTGAGATTCTACGATAAAATATAATATCAATTAAAAAAAAATTACTGTAAGAAAATGGACGCAGTGATAATTTTATAATCATTTAAAAGTATATTATATCAGTTATATTTTAGTAAATATATATAAAAAAAAAAAAACTCTTCTATATCGATTATAATCTATAACTCATAAAAAGTAGTAAAAGAACACTCTCTTTAAAAAATTGAAAAACAATTAACTTAAAAAGATTATTCATTTAATAACTTGAAGGTGAAAAATGTCATTCGTAAATCAACTTCTTTTCATTACATTCCATCCTTATCTTACTTAACATAAAGAAAACATATATAACGAAAGTTAGTCAAGAGAAGTTTAGTTTCATGTAACAAGATAATATTATGAATAAGAGAAGCTGATAATCAAATTGCATTTTTCTGTCAATGATTAATAATTTAAATGACCAAGTTGCGTATTGGAGTAGGGTGATGTGTGTATTATTTTAAATTCAAAAGTATGTTGCTGGTAACAGTAGATAATACAAACAAACAAAGAACAATTCTGAATTAGATTACTGTAAAACAGACTTGAGTTTTCTCTAATTGTGAATTAAGTACACAAGATATTGTTGAAGTGGAGGTTGTCAGAAGAAAAAGTTGTGATGAAGCAGAGGAAGAAAGGGATGGTTGTGATATATTGGGAAAAAAGCTGCTCTCAACAGAGATATGATAAGGAACATTGTAAATGATGAAAGATTCTTTATTAGGGACCATGAATGTGTTCTTAATTTGTTCTACTCTTCCTAAAAATAATCAATATTTGTTAGTTCACAAGTAATTTAGCTTCTCTTAACAATAAATAAATAAATAAATGAGGGTTATATTTTAAACCTGAGTCCACTTTTACAAAGTAAGAAAAAAAATTGGAGTTGAAATTTTATCTTAATTGAAGCAATTTTTTTCTGACATTGGACTTAATTATCATGAGCGAAAAATAATAATAAGTACACTTCAATCAAATTATATAGTTGAAATCTTATTACGTGATTATTAGCGGTTTTATACTTATTTGTTTTAAAATTAAGTGTAGTTAATTTTGATAATTGTGGCTACTTAATTTAAGTATGTATAAAATAATTGTGAATTTTATATATTATTTTCGACTCATCAAATATTGTTTATCTTGAATTTTAAATATTAAGATTAATTTAGATGCTGATGATATTATTAGAGAACGAATCAAAATCCAAGTTAAAGCAATGAATTGTCTCCGGGTACTGCAGGTAAAATACCCATTTCTTACTTGAACGAGTTTAAAATATTTGTAATTTTTTAATGCTTTCTATGATTGGATATATTTATATATAAAAAAAATTCAGATGCAAATGCACGTTAAGTTGTGTAATAATTAGAAATAGGTTTAATGATTTGAGTATTTTCTATTAAATTTTTATTAATATTTTATTAAATATTTAAAATGTTTTTTTTTTATTTCCATCTAAGTATTTTAGCATTTAGAGTTTAATTTTATTATGAATAGAATAATTGTTGCATCCGTCTTTTCACTTTTATCTTTAATTTGCTTATCAATACTCTTTTTCTTTAATTTCCTTTGACTTGTTAAGAGTTGACTACAAGTTGGAGATGAATAGTAATGATATACCATTACAAAGAAAAAAACAATTACTTACATAAAAATAAAAATATTGAGTATTAAATAAATAATAATAATAATAACTCAGATTACATATTTTCAAATTTTATGATAAATATATATTCTTTACATTGATTTGCTCTCATTATTGATTAAATAGAATAGAGTACTCTTAATAAATAATCATATTTCTTGTTTAACTAGTATATTTAATTGATTTTAATTCTCTAATGAGTGTAATACCATAAAATTTTTATTAAACGAGAAATCTTACCCTACTTACTTAATAATAAAGTCAGATTCAACCAAATCAGTTTACTATTAACTACTAATTAATAATATTTAATCTGATTGGTTTTAATTGATTAGAATTAGTAATTGATGATTCTAAACATACAAAGTCATTATGAGTAATTATAAGATTTAAATAACAAAGTCCTATAAATATAACCTAGATTTATATGATCTCATTGTATACTTACTCATATACTTTAATCACCTTTTATCACACTTTTTATTAACTTGAGTGTCTCTCTAATGGTTTATCCATTGTAAGAGATTTACATATTTAGATAAATTTTTAAAATTGCATGACATCTCCATAGTTCTAATCAAAGAGATTAAGAAATCTCTTACACTAGAATATTTTGTTTTTGAGTCTTAGTAATTTCTTGAGATTGAAGTTCTCTATTTCGTCTAAAGCTACAATTGGCTATTTTTGAAAGCATTTGTGTTACATTGTTAACTTTTTTTTTAGAATATAATTTTCCTAACTTTATTATATGTAATCATTCTAAATATGGAGAGAGAGAATGAAACGATGAGGAGACATTTTGAATTCTATTTTAATTCAAATAAGTGTTACATCTATATTTCTTTAAGAGAACAAATATCATTAATATATACTGCTACCTTGTCAATTATATATAAATTTATATAATGACTAAATATTATTATCATCACAATAGAAATATGGTTTTTTTACTGAGTTATTTTCATTATCATATTATTATATTTTTTTATTATAATTTTTCAAGTGCTTTGCAATAAATATAAAGTCATTTTGAGTTTTATTTTAATTCAAATAAGTTTTACATCCCATATATTTTTTTTAGAGAAGAAATATTAATAATATATATTGCTACCTTGTCAATTATATATAAATTTATATAATGATTAAACATTATTATCATCACAGAAATATGTTTTTATTACTGAGTTATTTTCATTATCATGTTATTATAGATTTTTATTATAATTTTTCAAGTGCTTTGCAATAAATATAAGGTTTATTCAAGAGGAATAAAACCGTAGGTTGCAGTTAACTCATAACGTCGCAGACATATAAAGAATTCATTTATACTATATATCCAAGTACTTATAATTTTTAGATGACTTTACAATTTACTTAAATTTTTTATTTTTAAATTTAATAATATAATCTGAAATGTATAATTCACAAATGAATTTTCAGATCATATATTATATATATGATGGAATGAATTTTCAGATTATATGTATGATGGAATGAATTTTCAAATGTATAATTCAGAAATGAATTTTTATTATATATATGATGGAATGAATTTGCAGATGGTCGCCTTTTAAATTATAGAAGATCTGGATAAATTTTCTCCTTAGAAGATTATATGGTAATTATATTATGAAACATCTCTATAGTTCTAACCAAGAGTTTAAGAAATCGAAGAAATCTCTTAAACTAGAATATTCTGTGTTTGGGTGTTAGTAATTTATTGAGATTGAAGTTACTAACTATTTTTTCTAAAGCTATAATAGGCCATTTTTAAAAGTTATTAATATAAATTCCTTGCGTGAATTGCATTTAATAGCAAACAAGAGTTTGTTTAATTACTATCCAATCAGAGATCTTCTGACCTTGAAGCAGCACTTCAGAAAAAAAGAATATCACAATCAACCAGGTCGGCGTCGATAACCGGTACAGAATCGATTTGATAAAAACTAGGAGTTACTTGATTCCACACCTAAGGAATTGTTGAGGATATACAATGTTGGTTCCTTTAGACTGAGGTCCTTCACCATTGTTACTCAATTCAAACTTCCCGTGAGGGGATATTTGTTTAAAAGACTTCACTAGTCAGCAAACATTGGAGTTGTTTCAGTTCAGATGCAATGTTAAGTTTTTTTCAGAATATAATTTTCCTAACTTTGTTCAATAACCCTACTTTAGAATTAAGAAATTAAATGCTTGGTACCAAAACGATATTATTTACTGCTTGTCAACATTCATATTCATGTTCTGAGATTGAGTCTTCCAACCCACGGCCGAAATATGTTAACACAACAAAGTATCAGCAAATTGTGCAGTTTCAAGTCCAATCTTCGTTGATGATACAGTATACAAGATGGGTGGGTTAAAGAATTAAAGGGGGATACTCTTATTGTTGTTGTTTTTGTACATTAGTCTGTAGTTGAATCCACAATCATAGGTGGATTGCATCCCTCTACACTGATGTCTGATTGATTGCTATCCTAAACAGATGAACTGTGCATTATTGTCCTTGGGCACTCTCGACCCCTTCTGAAGGAATTTTGCTGCAACAAGTCATAGAATCAGAAGATACAGAACAATGACACTTGAAATCGTGACATTCAGAAAAGAGAAGAGGTTGTTCCCACCTACAAGCTCAAGTCCTCGGGTAAGCTGATACTTAGAAAATAGAGGCTGCACATCCAGTAATATTAACGACATGAGAATTCAACAGCAAAAAGGTGACAGAGATACAAAAGTTCTAAAAATAATGCTTTGACGTGTGTGTATGTACCAAATCTGAAAACATTGACGTTTTAGAAAGGAATGCACTCCACAAGAACACTATTGTTTCCTCTCGTTGCAGGAGGCAATATTCCTTATTACGCGTTTCTAATTAATATCCATAATAATTTACTCATTTTATTATATACAGATAGTGGACGTTTATATGCATTAAATATCTTCCTACTTATCAATAATAAAAGAAAATATATCCGCAGCTCTTGAAAAACTATTTCATCAGAAATGAGATTCTGACCTTGCAGACATGAAAGCCATCCCCAAAAAGACAGCCTTAACAGATTGCTTCTGTCCCGCATAATCAAAAGCCAATGGCAACATTTCATGAAGGGTCAAAAAAGCCATAACTCCACCAACTGTAATTAATCATCATAAAATAAATCTGGATAATAACATAAAATTCTAAAAATGTCATCGTCACATCTAGATCCTGTATCATTGCATACCTGATCCGAGTAAACCTTCCAGAATCTCAGGACTTAAGCTGCTAGGGAATAGATAGGCTACAGTGAGAGAAAATAAATCATCACGATTAGTTTGATCACACAATTCAAAGATATATATAAGAAATCTTAAGTCCCAAAAAAATAATGAATGTACATAATTAAAACATAAAATCCAACTCTGGAGTACAGAGAGAGATTCAATGGGTAAGGTCGAACACTTGAACTGAGTAAGGCATACCTTACCTGACCCCTAATATTGAAGCATGCCATGCTTCCTCATTGTTATAATACCACATCACTCTAATTCTTGCTTTCAGACTCTTTAAAAAGAAAATCAAACTCTATTGAGCAAAGCAACATATATCAGATGATATACCTACAATTACAACTCCCAGGGGTTCAGCGAAGCCAGAAAGTGATGCTAATTTGAACGCCTGCCATTTACTGGGATACATCCAGAATAAAAAGGTTACTATTCAATTTAACATAGTTATTTGCACAATTTCATTTAACATAGCAACAAAATCAAGATTTGAGATTAACCAATTATTCCCAGCAGTTGTTATACCACAAAAGAAGGACATCAAGTATGTCAAGATTTGCAAATGTACTCAACCCTTAAACCTGTAACTCAATTTTCGTAAGAATTTATCTTGATTTGTATATATAGGTACTAGCATTCAAATGCAAAAACACCCTCAAGCTTCTTGCCCATAAGTTGGCTCTTTTTCTGTTGCATCAAAAGTGAACAGAAAATGAATTCCACAGTAAAACTATAGCATTATCGCCACAAAATGAAAGGCTTTGGTTCACAAAATGGCCATCCTCTCTATTGTCACCATCATACACTAGACCACTACTGGACATAAATAAATAAACCTAAAATATTAATCATATACATCAGCACAAACAATTGAGATAACAATTCCAGAATCATCTACTCAGAGCAACTGAATATTTTTCCCTCTGTCTGTCTGTTTTTATATGTTTGATTCAGTATTTCATGCGCATGTTTCAGACAGAGTAGATTGAACATAAACCCTGTACGCTTGAATATAACCACTGTAATTGAGAAATGCAACTACAACTAATACTAGAACCAACAAGAGCCCTTAAAATCATTATTTACCTTTGTGTCGCAAAATAAACAGGAAGTGCAACAGCAACACCCTAGAAAACAAAACATCGTTAAATTACAACAAGATCTAAGGAGCATTTTAATTTTTTTTTTCAGAATGTTATGAAGGTAGTAAGTAAAAGATGACAAATTTCAAATATTGAAGAAAAAAAATATAATATAATATAAATACAAGAAAGCATCAAGGCCTATAAGGAATTACTTTATTATTAATTTAACTGTATCTAGAGTAAACAGGTTTCATCACAAGATGAAAGTTTATACCTCTGGGATATTGTGCAGAGCAATGGCCAATGCTAAGTTGATGCCAACACGGAGGCCCTGTTGAAAAAGCATATCACAAACATCAAATTGACATGAAGACGTTAACAAGTATATCAGGGAGGATGTAACATGAGTAATGCTTCAACAATTAATGATAATGTATTAATGTGACAGATCGATATGCACATGCAATCAATAAGTTCATATACCTTCATGGATCCAAGGAACACTGCCATCCCTTCTGGAAAATTGTGCAAACTTATGCCTAGGAAATGCCCAAAAAAAAGTTAATAAGTAGAACTCAATGAAGCAGTGAAAACTAAGAGAAAACGCAAAGTGAGTATTGAAGTTGATCAAGTCTCACAAGAAACTTTTAACAACTAAATACCAAACTCCGAAAAATTCAAAAGAAAATTAATTTTCATATTTCTCTAATATTTTGTATTTTTTGTTCCAGAAAAAACTGCATTGCATGAAAAATGATAGGTTTGAAAGTACCCAGACAAAGGGTTCATATCAAAATCATACCTACGGCTGTAACAATTCCACTGAATAAAACCTGTCGGCGATGCTTTTTCATAGTATCCTTGCCTCCTTCATCCCCATTTTTCTAATTTCAAGCATGTCATCACATCTATCAAAATATTTATCTATGTAGATATTATACATAGCAGTTCCAATGCATTTTGCAAAAGGAACAGAGGCAGCAGTTATTTGTAAGAACAAGTTCATTAAAAACCTTTCTGCCTTTCACGTCAGAAGTGGGAGCAAGAGTTGGCTCCGGGATAAAACTGGCCACAACAGCAAAGAATATCACCCCAGCAAAAAACTACATGAAAGAGAAGATAAAACATTTGCTCAGAACAAATATGAGAGAAGACGATACAAAGTAAATTATTGCTACTTTATGATGATGGCAGAAGCACACGTCCTACCCAAAGGTTGCCTTTCAAGAAGCCCAGTGAGTTCAAAGCATTGTGAGCCAAATCAAAGAACGATATGCTAAGCATCAAACCAGCAGCAAAACCCTTCAAGCAGTGGAATAATTTTAGAAAACATACTTCGGTAAGCTAACCAATAAATGGAATTTAAAAACAGAGGGGTATAATGATTCTAAATCAACCAATCAATTCTCATAAATTAAAAAACAAAGTCCTGACCAACTAAAACCACCTGTAGTAGCCCAAGCATCTTCAAATTGGGAGCTTGATTAACAATCACAAAAAGCGCACCTGTTTCACAACAAACAACAACTTGTTACAATTACACAAAAAAAAAAAATAAAAATAAAAATAAAAAAAAAATCAACGAAAACATACTTCAAATTCAAAAGACAAATAGATAGCACACAACTGATGATGACCTTTCATCAAGAGCAGGAACTAACAAATAAATAAATAAACAACCAATTGAAGTGACAATTAGTGTTCTGAAAGTGTGAAAATCAGTCTGCAACATGTTGGCGACAATAACACAACAAATAAGAAATTGAAACAACAATCAGCAATCCAAAGAGACTTCACTGGCTCACCAATAGGTCTAAAGTAGCAATGCCTGACACAATAGGAACGGTGAAGGTAAGTGAAAGAGCAGAGAAATTTACCGATAGAAGTACTGACACCACCAACAAGTGAAAGAGCAAGAGCTACGGCAACCTGAGAATCCATGCCTCAACAATGTCAGGTGAATTTGCCGTTAGGGTTCCGTTCGATTGGGTGACCTAATTAAACGAATTATTCTTATGAATTAATTTCCAGAAGCAGAAGGCAGTGACGATGATAACATAACCAGTCACTGAACTCACCCTTACCCAGGTATGAACCACGCCGTGTATATATATATATATATATATATATTTATTTTATGTTAAATTAATATTTACTTTTTTCCTTTTAATTGGAGGTTTATTATTGGAAAAGAAATGCAGGGTTGAAAAAACGCTCTTAACTATTCTTCAACACACATAAACGTCATTGCTCACGAAAAAATCACTGATTTCTAAAATTAATACTCAGTTTGTTTAAATTAAAATATTTTTTTTGAAATTAGTAGTTTTAAAAAATTGCACTGTTGATTAAACACATATTATCCTGCTTATTATATTTATTTACTTTATAATAAGTATTTTGATAGCATTAATATATTTTTTAAAATTGATTCATAATATAGGATAATTTTATATTAATAATAATATATAAATTAAACAAAACTAAAATCAAACTATTGTATTATAAAATTACGGATATTATTTACTATGATTTTTTTTATTAACTTGAAAACTGCGTGAACATAAAGCAAGAAAAGAGATTTTGAAAATGTTCTGCAGGGGAAAGCTGACAGCAACAGATGGATTATTCCTTTTATTTTTTAATATATTCAGTTTCACTTTAGTCTATGTTGGTAGATTACTTTTTACAATAAATAAATCAGCTATTAAAATCTTGAAATTATATTAATAAATTATTTTAGTTTCTAAAGCCGGAAAAACATTATTAATACACCATTATATCAAGAAGAATGCTAGCAGTATTTTCTTTAATAATCTTTTTAAACATTTTCAAAACCGGTTAAGTGGATTGTTAAGAAACAAGTTGCTTAGACTTAAAAATTAATTTTTAATATTTGAACATCTTAAATATGGTTTACGTTGGATGACTTTGGTTTACATCAATTGATTTTTTTTTTGACACTTTACTGCTAAAATACTTTGTGTTGTTTTGGTTCACATCAAATTAATTTAATATTATTTCAAATTTTAAGATACTTATTTTTAATAATTATTATAACAAATACAAAAATTACTTTTACAATTTCTCATATATATATATATATATATATATATATATATATATATATATATATATATATATATTAAATAGGATTATGACATGTGATGATTAAAAGATGAAATAATAAAGATTTTTTCAATCATATATTAAATTATAACAATGTTTCAAATGTTTTTTTTTTCGTAGTTTTAATTGCATTAGTTACATAAGCATTGTAATCCATTTTCCATTTCACCCGTCTAATATCAAATTTATTTTAAATAACAATTAACTTTATTTAATTAATGATTTGGAGAGAGATTCATACGTGCAACGCTATGGTTGGAGAAAGGAATGAACAAAAAAATATAGAAGAAAAAAAAATATTTTGCATTTGTTATTTCTAGAACAATACTTAATATACTGTATTATGGAGTAATTAATTGAGGATACAAACCAACTAATATATTTTTATTTAAATTAATTATAACACTGTTTATTGAAATATATAAATATATTATACTGGATTCAATTTTCAGTCTTTTAAATTTATCTGTCTTTAAAGTAATTCAACCGCATAACATATTAATTTCATCTTTCCATTTCTAACTTATTCTCTTACAAAATAAAATCTAGTTTGTACTTACTTTAATCATGTAATACAATGTTATTTATTTTATCTTGATCTTTTTCACTTATATTTATATTCTTTTTTGCCATATTTGAGGATTATGGTTTATTATTCTTAATAGACTGGTCTTGATTTGAAGATCATCATTCCTTATAAATCATGTTATTATTTTCATCTCTTGTCCACTTTTCAGGTATTCTACTTATTTAAAACTTAAACGTACAGTGTTTGTTCTTCAACAATTTTCTTAACACTTCTTGATAGTAATTTCATCTTACGAGCCTTCAAGAAACTTTATAACCCTTCGACCTTCATTTTTTTTTTCCTTTGACTCCTCAATTGCATCTTAATTTTTTTTTTCTTCTCAAAACTACCACATGCTTTCAACTTAATATCACAAACTCTTTTGATTGAAATGACTCGAGAGATCTTTTCAAAATTAACAATATCCGTATATTGATCAAGAAGACAACAAACCTTATAATATTTCTTCTTTGTTTGTAGCTTCATCTTTCCCATGAATGCCATTTTGTACAATTTATAATATTTTTGAAAATAAAAAATGGCTTCCATTCTTATGATATTTATGAATACTTATTGACAGTAATTTTACCTTATGAGCATTCAAAGAACCTTGTAACCCTTGACCTTCATTTTTTTCTATGTCCTCTGACTCCTTATTTGCATTCACGATGAAATAAAATTTAGAAGAATGTATATTCTCTAAATTTCCTCCACCAGATTTCAATCTGTAATTGATTCTTCACAAATTCTTATTGAATTCGCCAACAAGTGGAGTCTGTTAAAATAATTTGTAATGGAGTCTTGATCAAGTATGGAGAACAACTCTTACTGCTGCATGAGAGATTGTATGTTAACTTTTTTACTCTTCTCAGCATTCCACATGTTCTCAACAAAATATCTCAAGTCCTTTTAGTTGAAATAGCTTGAGAGATCTTCTCAAAATTAATAAAATACCTATATTGATGTAGAAGATAATGAAGATTATAATATTTCTTGTTTATTGTAGCTTTATCTTTCTTAAGAATGCCATTCTTCACATTTTTTAGTATTTTTTGAAAATCAAAAATGACTTCTATTCTTATAATCTAATGATCATAATTTTACTATAAAAAATTATTAATATCTCCATTTGATGAAGTCGTAGCTATAACTTTGTAAGGTCCTAAATCTTTTATTCTAAACCACTTGTTGGAAAATAAATAAAGAAAACAAATAAAAGGAATAAATTTATCTAAATTAAATATCAAATATTATTTAAAATGCGTTATTTATAGACTAATTAAATATACAGTCTAATTAATAAACTTTTAATTAAATTAACTACAACATTAATTTCTTATTATACGTGTTCTTCTTTTTCTTACAATCTTGTTACTTCGTGGGAAACCTCATCTTTCGCACCGCACCAAATTTTTTTTTGATTCTGATGTTAAGCGGGTTTAGGTTTGGTATTTTTATATACATAGATATATAGTAAGAATAAGAAATGCTATTCAATTCAAACACGTAACCAGATCAATCGTCAAAAAGGTTGACCCTTCGCATGACAGAAATTGACGCAAAAAGTGTCGAAGATAAACCATGTGACAGTTGCTCACAGCCACTCCCAAAGAAAGAGAGAAATGGCAGAAGAAAATGAAGAGGTGGTGCTGTTCCCATTCATGGCCCAAGGACACATCATCCCTTTCCTTGCACTGGCCCTGCAGTTAGAGAAAAGAGACAACCTCAACATCACCATTGTCAACACCTCACTCAACATACACAAGTTAAGATCTTCTCTTCCACCAAACTCTTCAATAAAGCTTCTAGAGATCCCTTTCACTCCCTCCCAACACGGCCTCCCTCCCAACGCAGAGAACACCGACGCCATACCCTACAACCTCGTCATTCGACTCATCCAAGCCTCCACCACTCTCAAACCCGCCTTCACAAACATCCTACGCGACATCCTCGTACAAAACAAAAACCACAAACTCCTTGTCATCGCCGACATCTTCTTCGGCTGGACCGCCGCCGTCTCCAAAGAAGTTGGAGCCTTCCACGTCATCTTCAGCGCCTGCGGCGGCTACGGCCTCGCCTGTTACTGCTCCCTCTGGCTCAACCTCCCCCACCGTCGCGTCGACCCAACACAAGAAGATTTCACCTTACCGGATTTTCCCGAAGCGCGTGGCATTCACCGCACGCAGCTACCCACTAACATCTCAGAAGCCGATGGCTCGGACGCGTGGTCGGTGTTCCAACAACAGAATATCCCCGAGTGGGTGAACTCCGACGGGGTTTTATTCAACACGGTGCACGAGTTCGACTCGGTTGGGCTGGGCTACTTCAAGAGAAAACTGAACCGGCCGGTGTGGGCAATCGGGCCGATTCTTTTCTCGGGGTCCGGTTCGCGCGGGAAAGGCGGCGGAATCAGCCCGAAGCTCTGCTCCGAATGGCTCGACGCGAAACCTTCGAAGTCGGTTCTGTTTGTGTGCTTCGGTTCGATGAACACGATCTCCGCTTCGCAGATGATGGAGCTAGGGAAAGCGTTGGATCGGTGTGGGAAGAGTTTCATCTGGGTTGTGAGACCGCCGATCGGGTTCGACATAAATTCGGAGTTCAGAGAAGATGAATGGTTACCCGAGGGTTTTGTGGAGAGGGTTCGGGAATCGGGGAAGGGTTTGGTGGTTCGCGATTGGGCGCCCCAGGTGGAGATTCTGTCACATTCTGCGGTTTCGGTGTTTCTGAGTCACTGCGGGTGGAACTCGGTGCTGGAATCGCTGAGTCAGGGGGTGCCGATTCTGGGGTGGCCGATGGCGGCGGAGCAGTTTTACAACTGCAAGTTTTTGGAGGAAGAGGTTGGGGTTTGCGTGGAGGTTGCGAGAGGAAAGAGTTGTGAAGTGAAGTGTGAGGATATTGCGGAGAAGATTGCTTTGGCTATGGGAGAGACAGAGAAAGGGGTTATGATGAGGAAGAAAGCTGGTTATGTTAGGGATATGATTATGGATGCTCTGAAAGATGAAGATGGATTTAAGGGCTCTTCTGTTAAGGCCATGGATGAGTTCTTATCTGCTGCCATGTCCTAAAACAGTTATGCAGCTTTTTGCATTCTAAGCAAAGAAACCAAAATTTTCATGTCGACCAGTGTTGATGCTGTTAATTAAGGTAAAGAGTTAATGTTGACACTTGCAAATTTTTTGGTGGGGATATCTTAGATTATGTTACATGTTTTCCACGTGTTTGTAGCAAGTTCTGTTTGTGATAGTTTGCAACAAGTGCCAGAATAATGTTGATCTAAATTTAGAAGTTCTAGACTTTGGTACCTAGATCTGTAGGGTGATTGCAAAGAGCGATGCCAAGTTTTTAATTTATAGAAAAAAATAAATAAATTAAAAAGGTTCTGGTCCTCTTTCCAATTAAAGAATATTATGCAGACATAACTGCATCTGGCACCATTTTCCACCAACTGAGCACAGACAAGAGGAGGGAAATTTCATTGTAAGATTTATATACACACATATATATACACACACATATATATATATATATATATATATATATATATATATAATGATATTTTTTATTTATTTTTTACATATTTTAGTTACTAATATGTTTGAAAAACTACTTTATATTTTTTTCTGCCTTATTTTCTTAAAAATAATTATCAAAACTAGGAATGAAAATTAGAGATGTACAGGATATTCTCATATAAGTATGTGCGTATGACCTTTTTAACCATATCCTAATTATTTTAATAATTTTTCATTGTTTACATATGTACGATAGAGTTTTTATCATTTATTTGTTTTAAGAATTCGGCTTATATTATAATGAATCTCTTAAATATATATTTGATCGAGTGCTGAAGCATACACCATTATCACAATGTGATGTGGCAGCTTAATAAAATTTTATAATATCATTGTGATATATATTTTAATGAAATGTTTCATAAAGTTATATTTTGAAATATTACAAAAACATAAGACATGTTTATACCCGTTATCAATTGCTTAAAATTGATGTTATCCTACATTCTAATATCATTTTGATAGTTGTGATAGATGGTTTATATATTTTAAAACTATGATGTAAATATTTTATTGAAATTATGCTTCCAATATTAGTATAATATTTAACATAATGAATTATCTTTATGGATAGTTATATATATATATATATATATATATGATAAATTATCTATTTATTATTTACAAAAGCACATTATTATAACTACTTTTTTTTTCATTTCTTTTCTACCACACATCTATTTTCATTATTTTTTTTCTCGTATACCTATCTATCCTTTTATTTCCTTTATTCGAATAAAGAAAGAAGTAAAAAAAAAAAAAAATCTATCTGGACGAGTCAACTTGTACAAAATACACTGTTCACGAGTTCGATTGCTGAGCTACTTTAAAAAAAAAATGGGCTTATCGGTTGAGTATTCGGCCCAATTATCCGTTGTATCCGATTCTCTTAAAAAATTAAAATAGGAAGCAAAATTCTGAAATATTTATTTATTTTCCTTTTATTTAAGAAAAAAAACTGACAAACATTGACAAATTATAGAATTTGACGGTCATATACTTTTGCGGAGATTTATCTTTCTTAAATGATAAAAAAAATAAAAAGGGAAATAATGGAATGTAATAAATGATGAATTATGGGAGACGAATTATGATAAATGAATATGTATAAAAATACTATTATTAAAATTTATATATGTGTAAGCATAAAAAGTAAAATTTAAAAATTTTGAGGAACCAGAATTTTGTAATATCTATATGTATATTAATCAATACGAAAATTTCAAATAAGAAAAAAATGTAAATGATTCATGAAAATATGTATATTACGTGATCTCTGTAATTATATTCTAAATAAATATTAAATTTACTTCCGATCAGTTTCAAACGTTAATTATATTCTAAATAAATATATAATTTCGTCAAATCTATTTGACCTTGCATCAAAATGGGTTATTTAACTTGCTTTTAATATTTATTTATTTCATTTTAAATGAACAAGTCAGATTAATTAGGTGATATATTTAATTTAATTACCTCTCATGGAAAAAATAACAATAACATTTTACTTCTGAAATCTGAAAAATGATATTTATATTACAATACATATATATATATATATATATATATATATATATATATATATATATATATATATATATATATATATATATATATAAGCTAAATAGGTTTTTTAGTCTTTGTATTTGAACATTTTTTTCAATGTAATCGCAGATCAATTTGATTCTATTTTTATTTAAAATGATACAGTGTAGTTCCTTTTTGTTAAATTTATTTTAGAAAATTATAGTTTGACCATGGAAGGCAAAATATTCCCCAATTGGAGGTGGCTATATCACTATGTATCTATGATGCTTTTGAAAGCTTTTTCAGCAAAAACTCAAACTAGAAAGCATGTAACTCGTGCGATACAATGCACAATGCCTCCTTTTAATAACGTCAAAAACACTTTTTTTGTCATTCTAAATAAAATTGAGACTAAATTGGACTGCATTGAAAGAAAATTCAAAATATAAAGAAAAAATATGTTTAGTCTATAAAGATTGAAAACAATAGAGATAAAAAGTTAGTATATAAATAAGCATCTAGTACAATATTATCTATTCTTCCTAAAGTTACGTGAATTTTTTTAAAACGTTTAAAATTTTAAGAAAACTATTCTGCCATATATATATATATATATATAATGGATAAAAATTTACAAATAATGTATTAATAGATGATTTTTTTTTTCAGATTAAAAATTTAAACGATATTTTTTACCTATTTTTTTAAATCTACAAGAGAATTTCCAGACCCAAATTTATTGCTTATTTGTAAATAAATATTTATTGTATCAAGTTTTAGTTATATAATACAGATAAATAATAAATTGTTAAATTTTACAGTTGACAAAGAAATTTATTTATAAAATTTCTTACAAATTAAGTTTTTTAAAGGATTTCAAAATTACAAAACAAATTCTCCAAAATTTATTGTGAATTTCAAATTCTCATGAAAAATTCTTAGTGTCAAAAGTTTGTAGAAAAACATAAATTCTATTAAAAGATAGGTAAAAAATATCTTACCAGAAAAAGAATTATAGAATAAATAAATTTTTTTATTAAGTTTTATAGTAAATTTCAACCCACTGTCGGTATCATTCCGTTTTGTTACCGCTCATTGCTGCATAAGACTCTTCCACGGCGCTTTTCTGGGTGGTCTTTGGAGAACTCCAAAGGTCCTACGTGCTCACGGCGAACGGGTTTTTGCTGTTTGAACTCCAACCAAACGAAGCCCTACCATTATTCCTCTGCGGTGCGTCGCCGTCACTGTCTACGGTGCGTCTTTCTTCGATTCAAATCCGACTAATACCCGTATTGTCCGGTTGCTGCGAAACGGCGACGTTCAGATATCATTGCGACCGAGTGTAGAAGTTAGGCACGAATCCCAAGATATAGGAGCGAGATACCTTATTTGATTATACTCGGCGGTAGTACTCACTCAATTTGGGATTTGTTGCTGCGTGTCTCGGTTAGGGATTAGGGTTTTGGGAGTTGCCTAATTTCAGCCCCATTCTAGTATTCTTGGTTATATTCTTTGTAGTCTTTGCCGTGTAAAGTTCGTGACAAAGAATTTAGTTACGTTACATCATGGAGGAGGTCAGTATCGAATTCGTTTTATTACTCTCATCTTGCTAAACTGTTTCGAATTGTAGTTTAATCGGTTTTTGTTGGTGGTGAATAGAAACATGGAGCTGGTTCTGAAGTGGTTGACATAAACAAGACTACTATAACACTGGAACCAGAAAAACCTAGCAGTGGTGGACTCTTTGTTCCTGGGAAGGATAGGGTGGTTTACGTGCCTCAGGAGAGAAAATCACGTTTAGGTATTGTTTTGTTTTGATATGCATTTTGAATCAGGAGTCTATGTTTTTGTTCTCTTGATTGTCTGTTTCTTATGTGTTGTGTTTTACATTTATTGGGTGCTGAATCTGATGGTGTTCGATGTTTATCTTAATAAATTACTTAATAGGACTTGATGCTCTTGCCAGTGCAAAACGGGGAGGGTCTCAGTATGATGGGGGATTCAAGTTGCCGAAAGAAAGAACCATCTCCATTGCAGCATCTGCAGAAGATGAAGATAAGTCTGAGTCTACTGTTGTTGAAGAAAGTGAACAGGGTGGGATTGTCAGCAGACACAGACACACTAATAGGAGATACCGTGAAACTACCACTGGAACATCACATGCAGGTACTTTTTAATTATATAATTAATTTCCCTTTGTATAGTTGTTGCCACCAGTTGAATTCCGTTAAGGAGGTTATGTGTACTCTTTAAAGTCATCTGAGGGGTTATTTATGAGGAAAAAAATGGACAAAATGGTAAATTCAAAGCTTTTTTGGATATGGAAAGTGACCAGCAATGTAGTTCAAATGGTAGTTGTAAAGGAAATATCTTTATCTCTACAAGTTTAATCTCTCTAAATTGATAATTTAAAGTTGTTTTTGAAGTACGTTTGTTTTTTTTTTGTATGATGGAACTTAGTTATTAGTTTTTGCTCAAGCAAAGCAAATAATAACCTCTTAAGGTTCTCTGGCTTTTTGTCCACACAGAAAGTTCTGTGAGCGAAGAGCACTATGGTGATGCCAACAAGATTCGTTCAACTGAGCAAGCGGTCTCAAATGTAAGATTTTTTCTCTTTACCTTTTATTTATTTCATATTTAATGGTCTTATTTTAACTGCTTTAGGACAACATTTAAAGTGTCATGATGCTATCCCAATAAATAATTTATTTGTGAAATAATATTCAAACTTGTTATTGGCTGAAAGGTTTGGGAAGATAAAGAAAGAAAAAAAGGAAGAATGAGAAAACATTTTGCGTTAGATTACTGTCTTTTAAGTTTTGAGTGGCTGTTGCCTGTTGGTTTTCCTGAAATGCTGTGAAGAAGATGAAGAGTATTAGATGAGTGTTATTTTATAGGAAGTTTTAGAAAAACTCCTTTTTCTTGATCAGTATGATAAAAAAATCAACATTTTCATAATATTTCATTTCCCTTTCACAATTAGCAATTTGTATTCAATGAAGTTTTCATGATTTTGACACTTTGCTGCATATCTCTAATTTTGCTATACCAATTTTGAAGGTTCCTTCATCACCTTCAGGATATGACAGGGAGGATCACCGGAGTGAGAGGAGGCATTCCAGAGATGATTCAAGAAGTGGTAGCGGAAGGGTGCGGCATCGTAACTACTATGAGAGTAAGGAAGGATCTTATTCAGAAAGGGATTCACATAGTAGGTATGACCGTGATAATGGTAGAAAGCGAAGCAGATATGAAGATTCCAGGAGAACGCCTGGTATGTAAATATTATTTTTCTGTTTCCTCTAGGGTTTTTGGGATTAATCCAAGCATTGAAGGCAAGAAATATTGTTGACTTATCTGTACTTGGAATACTAGAATCCTTTTGCTTCCAATTATATTGAATTTGCATATAAGATACGTTTATTTACAATCAGTCTCAGTGCACTGGGAGAACTAGCTATTCTTTATGACATGCATTATCTATTTTGCACTTGCAGGCAGGTCTGACTGGGATGATGGCAGGTGGGAATGGAATGAAACTCCACGAAGGGACAGTGTCTCTAGTTCTAGACGTCATCAACCTTCACCATCCCCGATGTTTTTAGGTGCCTCACCAGATGCTCGATTAGTTTCACCATGGTTGGGGGGCAACACACCTCATTCATCCTGTATGTTATTTTTCAAAATTTTAATGTTTTTAATCCCTATAACTAAATTTTATGATGGCAGTCTGTGAAATAATAATTTTTATTTTGTTGAATTGAATGTAGTTAATTCATCTTCCCCCTGGGACCATGTTTCTCCATCTCCTATCCCAATACGTGCTTCTGGATCTTCAGCCAAATCTTCTGTTTCTAGACACAGTGGAAGGTCACATCAGCTTAACTTTTCATCTGAATCTTCAAATAGGTTTCAGGTATATTTGCATCTAATTTCTGATAGTTCCCTCGTGAATTTGATAATTCGTTATAGGTTATGCTGAACAAATAAAATAAATGTTTTTAGCATATACATACACAAACACACACACATAAAGCCAAGTTCTGAATATCTTCCGGTTTTCTTCTTTCACACTAATTATTATGGATCACTTTTTAGTTTTAATTTGCATGCTATCTCATCAACTTATATAATTGTGATTTTCATGTGTCCAGGATGAAGTGGCTGATAAGTCTGATTTGGGTGAAGACCACAAGTATGAGATTACTGAAAGCATGCGTTTGGAGATGGAATACGATGCTGACCGAGCATGGTATCTAAATTTAGTTTGAAAAGTATTTTTAGTTGATATTGTTTTAAATCACTGCGTTTGAAAGTTGGTGTGCTACCATAGATCAGATTGCATAATAATGATGCATTGGAATATTGTGATGGTTCCTTTTTTGTGCATGTCTTTTACAATTAATGACTTAAAGTGCTTGATTTTTTTCTCCTATGATATATAGATTCGAAAAGGACTTATCATGCAAGTTTTTCCTTAGTAATGATACAGCTGAAGTTGTAGATGATTATTTTTCACACCGCATTGTAGTTTTTAATTTGCAAAATCTATTTTTTCATTTTTTAAAGTTTAATCTAATTATAATTATATCATGAAGGTATGACAGAGAGGAAGGTAGCACATTGTTTGATGGCGATAACTCATCACTTTTTCTTGGAGATGAAGCTTCCTTTCAGAAAAAAGAGGCTGAGTTGGCCAAAAGACTGGTAACTTTTAGAATTTCTTAACATGTATAAACTAACTTCTCCTTGCTTGTATTTGCACAATTGTTAGTCCTTTAGCTTCGTGCTACCAATTAAAATATAAAGTACATGAACTACAGTTACTGGCTATAAGAAGATCTGATAAAATGGAAAAGCTTGCATGAGAAAAAGTTCTACATCTTGTCACTTGTATATTTTAGTTTATAGATGGTTGTGTGGAAAATTTTATTCACTGTATTTTTTAATTTGGTTATGTTTACTTTAATCTCATCTAGCTAAAGATTGAAATCTATGAAAGTTATTCTTATGAGTAACATGGTTTAATTTGGATCAGTTATGTGTCTATGTTCACGTGCTTGGTTGTGGTTTGGTAAGCTAGATGGATATGTATTTTATGTTGCAATCTACCATCTTAGGGGGCTTTTGGGTGAATGACATTTGGGTATACATACTCTTGTTCAAGATAGGTATTCTAATCTATATAGAGAGAGGAATTTGATTGTTTTGAATATGTATCTTAAGTATATTGTACCCTATATTTTAAAAATTTAACTTTCACTATATTGGACATGTAATGTATTTGATACTTGTATTGTATCCAATATTCTCACTGTATTTGTGCATCATAGAGAATAGCTATTCACGCAATAATCGTCATCTGTGTTTGCTGTATGTATGTACTATGCACATTTTTTCTTATTGTTCTATATGGTGAAATATTCTTGATTTTGCTTATTTGAGAACCGTTTAATGTGTTGGTGCGTGCTGTTTAGGCATGTTGGTATGGGTTTGTAATCTTATTAAATGTTTTTGTCAATAATGCAGGTTCGAAGAGATGGGACCAAGATGTCCCTTGCACAGAGCAAAAAGTTGTCCCAGCTCACAGCTGATAATGCTCAATGGGAGGATAGGCAGCTGCTGAGATCTGGAGCTGTTAGAGGTACAGAGGTTCAGACTGAATTTGATGATGAGGAAGAACACAAAGTTATTCTTCTTGTTCATGGTAAATATTCATCTGGCCAACTTTGACGTTGTAATTTATTTTGCTTGGTATTACTCCATTTTTTTACTAATTACTCTTTCCCTGTTGGCCACAGATACAAAGCCTCCTTTCCTTGATGGCAGAGTTGTTTTTACTAAGCAGGCTGAGCCAATTATGCCATTAAAAGATCCAACATCTGACATGGCTATAATATCTCGGAAAGGTTCTGCTCTGGTTAGAGAAATCCATGAAAAGCAGAGTATGAACAAGTCTCGCCAACGCTTTTGGGAACTTGCAGGCTCAAAGCTCGGTGATATCTTGGGCGTTGAGAAAACAGCAGAGCAGGTATTCTTCTGGGAATCTGGAATAATCATGTCCTTTGCTTTCTCTTTTCGTGTTTGAAGACTTCATCTTATTTAAAATTTTGCAAATGCTAGATTGATGCAGACACTGCTGAAGTGGGTGAAGATGGTGAAATTGATTTTAAGGAGGAAGCTAAGTTTTCACAGCATTTGAAGAAGGGAGAAGCTGTGAGTGACTTTGCTAAGTCAAAAACCATTGCAGAGCAAAGACAATATCTGCCTATTTTTTCAGTTAGAGAAGAGTTATTACAGGTTAACCTTTTTTCTTGGTTATGCATGTGACAATTATTGATAGGTTTGTTTTTGGTCAAAATTTTAGGTACCTACATTCAATCTTTTGGATTATAATGATCACAATCAATCACTGTCTAAATGTTCAGAGTTAGGACATGAATATATTAGTCATTATAGTTTTGTCCATCTTTATATCATGTGGAAGGGAACTAGGATTTGAACATGTCAACTCAATATTTATTATCATATGATTTTGATATAGCATAACTAAGTCCCTTTTCCTTCTTTCCTCCTGTTATGGTCTTGCATTTTGTAATTTTTTCATGTCCCTTTTCCAATTGGATTTTTTGTTTCTCAGTCCTGGTTCATAAATGTAATATTTTTGTTGATATACAATGTGCAGGTGGTTCGTGAAAATCAGGTGGTGGTGGTAGTTGGAGAAACTGGTTCAGGAAAGACAACACAACTGACACAGGTTTTATTGCCTTTTTATTTTCTTTGCCAATATCTTGTATTTGTTAATTAACGTTTATCCAATCAAGAATAGAATCCCAGATAAACATCTTAAAATTTGATTTTTCTGAATAGTATCTGCATGAGGATGGCTATACTATAGGTGGTATAGTGGGTTGCACCCAACCAAGACGTGTGGCAGCTATGAGTGTCGCCAAGAGAGTTAGCGAAGAGATGGATACAGAGTTGGGTGATAAAGTTGGCTATGCTATACGTTTTGAGGATGTGACTGGGCCAACTACCATTATAAAGGTGAACCCAACTTGTATTTATTAGAAATAATTGTTCTGCTTCATGTTACAATGCTATAGTGTAGGTTCTTTTCATTGAACATTCTTTAATTGACATAAGGTGTCTAAATTCTGTATCATGATGTGGGCATATAATGTAACTATGTTGACAGTGGACGCGTTAATCATAAACTTTGTGTGATATGCTCTAAACTTCTACTTTTAAATTTTACAGTACATGACTGATGGTGTACTTCTACGTGAAACACTCAAAGACTCTGATCTAGACAAGTATCGGTATGGAAATATTAACAAAATTTGCCCCCTACGTTCACACCTTATTGTTTGTTTGCAATAAAAAAACAATCTTGTTTGAAACTGTTTCAGGGTTATTGTCATGGATGAAGCCCATGAAAGATCGTTAAACACTGATGTTCTTTTTGGGATATTGAAGAAAGTTGTAGCTCAACGTCGTGATTTCAAGCTGATTGTTACATCTGCGACTCTGAATGCACAGAAATTTTCAAATTTCTTTGGAAGGTAAAATTACTTTGTTATCTTGCAGTGTTTCTTGTTATTGACTATTGTTATATTCAACCTAATTGTGGCATTCTTGCAGTGTACCGATTTTTCACATTCCTGGGCGAACATTTCCTGTGAATATATTATGGAGTAAAACTCCAGTTGAAGATTATGTTGAAGGTGCAGTGAAGCAGGCTATGACTATTCATATAACCAGTCCTCCTGGTGACATCCTTATCTTCATGACTGGCCAAGATGAGATTGAGGCAGCTTGCTATGCCCTTGCAGAGAGAATGGAGCAGATGACGTCGTCTTCAAATAAAGTTGTTCCTAAACTCTTGATTCTTCCCATATACTCTCAGCTTCCTGCCGACTTACAAGCTAAGATATTTCAGAAAGCTGAAGATGGAGCCCGAAAATGCATTGTAGCCACTAATATTGCTGAGACATCATTAACTGTTGATGGTATCTTCTATGTGATAGACTCAGGCTACGGTAAAATGAAAGTGTATAACCCTAGGATGGGCATGGATGCTCTCCAGGTCTTCCCTGTTAGCAGGGCTGCCGCTGACCAGCGTGCTGGTCGAGCTGGTAGAACTGGCCCTGGTACATGCTATAGGTTGTATACTGAGAGTGCTTACTTAAATGAAATGCTGCACAGTCCTGTTCCAGAGATTCAGAGGACTAACCTTGGTAATGTGGTCTTGTTGCTGAAATCTCTGAAAGTTGAAAATCTACTTGATTTTGATTTCATGGATCCACCTCCGCAAGATAATATTCTCAATTCGATGTACCAGTTGTGGGTGCTGGGTGCCCTTAACAATGTGGGGGGATTAACTGATCTTGGGTGGAAAATGGTTGAATTCCCGCTGGACCCTCCACTTGCCAAGATGCTTTTGACAGGTGATCTGTTAGGGTGTCTTGAGGAGGTTTTGACAATTGTTTCCATGCTTTCAGTGCCATCTGTTTTCTTTAGACCCAAGGATCGGGCAGAGGAGAGTGACGCTGCACGGGAAAGATTTTTTGTGCCAGAATCCGATCATTTAACCCTGTACAATGTTTATCAGCAATGGAAACAGCATGATTACAGAGGTGATTGGTGCAATGATCATTTCTTGCATGTAAAAGGTCTAAGAAAAGCTAGAGAGGTGAGATCCCAGTTGCTTGACATTCTCAAGACTTTAAAGATCCCCTTAACCTCATGTTGGCCTGATACAGACATTGTCAGAAAAGCAATTTGTTCTGCATATTTTCACAATGCAGCAAGGTTAAAGGGTGTGGGAGAGTATGTTAACTGCCGGAATGGGATGCCGTGTCATCTTCATCCCAGTAGTGCTCTCTATGGTATGGGCTGCACTCCTGAGTATGTGGTTTATCACGAGTTAATTCTGACCACGAAGGAGTACATGCAGTGTGCCACGGCAGTGGAGCCCCAATGGCTGGCTGAGTTGGGACCCATGTTTTTCTCTGTCAAGGAGTCTGATACATCATTACTGGAGCATAAAAAGAGACAGAAACAAGAGAAAACAGCCATGGAGGAGGAGATGGAGAACTTGAAGAAGGTACAAGCAGAGGTTGAGAGAGAAAAGAAACAGAAGGAGAAGGACAAGACAGCTAAGCATCAGCAGCAAATCTCCATGCCAGGTTTACGAAAGGGTTCTTCCACTTTCTTGAGACCAAAGAAGTTTGGGTTGTAAATGATGTTTGATAATACTGAAATATAGGCAGACTGAGAAAGAGAAGGCTGCATTCTGATTATGCGAGATGAAAGAAATATCGGCAGCCTAAGAGCGGGCTGCAGATTTATTTGATAGCGGCAGGTACTTAACTGTCTTAAAAGTATAATTTGAGGGTCCTAGACTTCTTTAAATATTTTATATGCTGGTTTAAATGATTTCTTTCTTGCATCCTTTATAGCCTTTTCTGTAGAAATAATATCTTCAGCCATGATTAAAAAACTAGACGGTTTCTATACCATTACCTGTTTTGTTTCAGTTGAGGACAATCTGTAAGGGAGGTAGCTGATAAATTTCTTTCGAGATTAGCGCAGGACTGCCAGGACACTATTTATATTATGGAAAACAATATTCGAAATACTGATATAGTTTTGGTAAAGGCATTGTGACATCCAATGCAAGTTTGTAGGGTTCGTAAAGGCAAAAAACAGAAACTGTCCATAGGAAACAACTCCTTATGTACCGATGTATTGATGACCTCATCTTCCCCCCTTTCATTGTATTTTATTCATTGTAAGCTCGTGTTCAACTCCTTTGCATATTGTTCCGTGTAATGAGAATTGAGTTTTAACTTGTACGTTATGGGAAAAAAAAAATACAATGACTCTTTGTTTTACCGATTTTAAATGCTGAAGATATATAAATCAATACTAATTTTGTTGCCTTTGTTTTGTCAGTATCATGAAAAGGAAAAGGAGGTGAAAATGATGTGTATTTAGAAGTTTTTTTGGTTGTTATTGGCTCTATTTTGTTAGTAGGGATTTTGGGGTATTGAATGTATTTTTTAAGAGTTTCTGCCCAAAGTAAAGAATGATTTTCATCTCCTTTTTGACTGCAGTGTTTAAAGTGCTAAGAAGTGCTAAAGAATGATACAATTCAGGGTGCGTTAGTGGTAATTTTCCTCGTCTCATGACCGTTCTTTTTAAATACGGGTCGAGCTAATTGAAAAAAAAAATTAATGACTTAATACAAACCTTACGTACGAATTACTGGCGCAAAGGGTAGCTAACTTGTGAGTACATTTTCATTTGAGTACACAAACTAAATAGCTTTAATATGAGGTGAAATAAACAATCTCTTAAAAAAACTATTTTTTAGAAGTTAAAAACAAAGATTAAAATTACAAATGAAAGCATAGCATAGGTTTGTTTCTTTATAAAAGTTGGTAAATTTAAGCTTTATATTGATACAGACTTCAAATTTTATCCTTTTCCCACTCTTTTTGTCAATCACTATAAGAGTTCGACCGTAGTTTAGAGTTGAGATGTGACCGTAGAGAAATCAAAATCTTATATGATGTGTACGAGGATATGAGAAGATCCCAAAAGATAGTCCTCCAATAGTCGTCTTATGTTAAAACAAGGTCTTAAAACTATTTTTTTAAGGGTTTGGGATGTAGTGTGGGGGAAGGAAGGAACCAAGAAAAATAGAACAATAAAACAAGAATCGCAATTCATCAAATTCGAATGAATATTAAAACAGCATGATAGTGCTCCTTACGTTGCCGACACTTTGAGAGCACATTATTGATTCTATGGTCCGTAGTTGAGCACTAAGCCCAAGTGACTCTTATCACAATGTCTATGACCTTTTCATTTAATTATGTAGAGATACCCCTTTTTTATATTCCTAATATGGACAAATGCACAGTTGATTCGTTGGAAAACTCAACATATTAGCCGAACCGGAATAGATCCTCAAATTCACTGTATGAGATCCTAATCCTCTCACATTTTTTGTTGGTATATGTTATATATTATTATAAAATGAAATTCTAAAAGAATAGGCGTGAGTTGATAATCTCAAACTTTTCGTCCATAGGAAAAGATCACTTTCCCTAGGGAAACATATTAAGGGGTATGCAAAGGGGGATGTATGCAAATGGGGATGTCGGAAACAAGCACATGCAATCCACACACTTTTATGTAACCTACACAAGAAGGAAAGAGCATGGAAACAAGGATAATTTATTAAATTTGGAGGCAACCCTATTCTAAAAATGCTAGCTAAACATTCATATGTGCAGTTCAGTGAATACAACAATTGATAAGTTTACATGCTACCCCAAAACATATTTATTGTTATGGAAATTGGCTATCAATACAGGAGTTCATGCTTCAGTTCTTCTAATACCGTGCTTATGACCTGTCAGTTTAAAAAATTGAACCTCAAACGCCATAGACACTAATACCAATCTGGGATCCTTTACCCAGATAAGCAACAGGTACTGGAATTTTTGTTATTCCTGGAAAAGGATGAATACAATACAGCAGTCATGGATCATGATATACAATTTTTACATAGCATTATACAAGAGAAGAATAATAGCACTTACTGTCTCTGCTGAGCTTGCAGTTTCAATAAATTATGCTCCAAAGTACTGTATCATTTCATCATCACCCAAGAAATCATCTAAATGGAATGGACTGTTAAGTCCTCCAAAATCTAATGACATGCTACTAAGCGGTGATCCAAAGAAAGAGTGATCAATAGGTCTATCAAGCTCATTGTGAAATGCATCTTTACCAAAATATTGCAAATCTCCTCCAGTAATTTCATCCGCTTTCATATGCACACCTTGTTCATGAACTGCATCAATCTCTGGCCTTGCTTCACTGTTGTTCCCAGGATGTAGCTGCTGCCTATCATGACCAGGCTCATGCCCTGCTGCTGGATCATAAAGATTATAAGTGGTTTCATGATGCATGCCAGGGTTTTGCAACTCGGGATATTGTATTGCCCTTCCACTCGTATAAATACTTTCCGAGGAAATTAAGTTATTTGTATGTAAATAAGAGTAATGATCAAACTCGGGTGGCGGTAGTTGCGCAGGCACCTCAAGCTCCTTTTCTAGTGGCCTTGCAGCAGAATCTGTCTCATTGGACTGTTCATTAATCTGGATTCGAACTACTTGTGCTTCTGTGTGGTTAATATTGAGCCCTTTGCCTCGTGGCTCAACATGTAAAATTTCATTGTCAGATTGTGCTGGTGGTTTGTCAACAGCCCTTGAATTCAACCGGGGTTTTTTCGCCCTCGGTCGCTTCTTAGATTGATCTGCATCTTGGACAGACTTCCTAACCCTTTGCAAGTTATCTGATGGTTCAGTGTCATTAATCTGAATTCTCCTATCCTCTTTAGATGAAACAGAACCAATGCCATCATCAGTACCATCAACATCATAGTTGCTTGCACTACTAGCAGCTTGCTTATTCTCAGCAGGAACACCAGGTAGCATTCCAGTTATTCCAGATGTACCGTTGTCACTACTAGGCTGCCTAATGAGAGCTTCTTCTCGACTTAATACCCCCAACCAAATTGCACTTTCCTTCGCTGTCATCTTGTCCTGCAAGCATTTTGACTGGCGGACATGCCTCCTTATCTTTGCAATATTAGGTGACATGTGCTTTATAACAGCAGTAAGCACCCCCACTTTCCACATCTTCTTCAAATCATGCGGCTTCTTATAAGGAGGACTCTGACCATGAGGTAAATTCAACTGTGACCACCAATCTTCATTACCAGTTGGCCACCAGGGTGGGGGTATACCCTTTTCCAATGGATACTTCCTCTGAGGAGGATCACAATGTTGCATCAAAGAAGACAAGAGTGATCCAAGTGTTGCATCTTGCAGGTCTTGGAGAATGCTCTGCGAGTTACCATTTCGGCTGTTATCTGCCTCACTCATAGCAAGACACTCAGCTTCATACTTGGCTATAGCTGCAGGGCCATTCTTATCAAACTTTACCTTCTCCTTCCACCAAGCTCTGATGTTATCAGAGGAACCACTAACTGGCTTTCCCTTCTCGGGAATGATCCCATACACAAATCCACGAGCTTTGCAGACTTCCATAAGCTTCAGCATATACTTCAGAATCCCATCCTGTGCTCTGGACATTTTCTTCCTACGAGCTTGATCACTGGACTGCCTTGGCTTTTGCTTCTCTGCAGCTTGCTGAATCGCCAGCTTCTGTCTTTCCTTTAGCCTTTTGAGCTTGATTCGATCCTTCCACATCCGCCGCTCCAATTCTTCTGCTTCAATCTCTTCATCACTGACATCTTTCTCTGCTATATTGGGGCATCTAATATCATCAACTTCTAGATCCGAACTGCAGTTCAACGCATGACCATTAATAAGAAGATTCTTCATCATACAACAAAATCTCTTGGATTGGTTAAAAGGGTACACATTTGAACTTAAAAAGTTTAGGCTAACTTGGTCACCACTAATCACCAGAGACATAAAACTAAACTCCAATGTTCTAAATGACCACCGGAACATTCAAAGCACAATAAAAAAAAAATGCAACCTTTTCGATTGTTTGTACCAGGATTGACTAATTAATAATCACCAATGAAAATCGCATCCTCATTGCTTCTCCCTCGCACCAGACATATTTCCATTACAGCTAAACATTAAAGTGCTCAATGATCTCCCAACCACTATCCGAACGACGGATTCTTCAGTAAAATCGTTGTACAGTAGTTAACAACTTGACACCGCGTATCAGATTGAAAATCCAACAACCACTATGAAATCCCCATAGGATGAATCCCAAAATCCAACTAAGTTATGATGGACAACAGCCAATAGAAATTCAAACATGAAGGCTATTATAAAAAACCATTTCTATAGCATTCACAAGTTATAAACCAACAAAAAATATCTCAAAAGACTAGGGAAAGAGAAAATACGAAACTTTATTACAGAAGAACATGCTACTGAATCAAAGTACTGGAAATAAAAAACATAATAGACACACCAGACATCAGGTCCAATTTCTTCCATTTCCCCGTCAATATCGCAGAAAGATTTGAACTTTCGGATTCGTTTCTTCTGGGTACGCTGCTTTTCTTCTGTCTGTTATTGGCGAATTGATGGAAGATGATAAGAACCCAAAAAGGTTTTAGCTTTTGCGACCAATTATGGTTGAAAATTGGATGGTGGGTTGAGCCTCAAGATTTTGGGGTTAGACAGAGAAGAGAGGAGAGGAGAGAGAAAGCGAGAGCAAAAGACAATTTTGATTGAAAGTGTGACATCAATGTGAAGATTCTCTGCGTTACGCCTATTTTATGACCTATGCACCTCACCCTTCCATCAGTCAAACTTTTTTATTCCTTCTCTCCCTCTCCCATGGCCTCAATTTATGACTTTTTTTTTTTCTTAAAAAAATCACATGAATTAATGGCTTTGATGAGTATAAACTATAGTAATTATTATCCTTATTGATATATGATAAGGATGCTCTTAATTCATCTCTCCTTTAATTTATCATTTCTGTTATATTGAGTTGCCATAGCATTGTATTATATTATAGATACAATTTATTTCCGTAAACTAAAATACAATTTTTATGTTTAAAATATTTAATTTTTGTAATTTTATCTTTTAGTTTTGGCACTTAAAAATTATCTATTTTAATCCTTATATAACTTAATATTTTAGGTCTATATACATATTATTTTAATCTCTTTTAGAATTTATGGTTTGTATGTATCGAAACTGAAATAGATTAAAAACAATATATCTAACAACTAAAATAAATAAGTTGTAAGTATAAAAATAAAAAATATTAAGTACAAGCATCAAATAAATAATTAAGCCTATTTATGATAATACTTATTATGATTTTAATAATATTAAATATATACTTATTTTCTACTATTCTTGTGCTAAAATAATAATATTGTGAAAATTAAGTAAGTCATTGATTTTTTTCATAATTAATATTTTATTTAAAATGACGAAAGTGTTTTGGGTAAGATGAGGGGTTAGTGGTATTGTAATGAAAAACACTAGGAAAATAGCAAATTAGTTTTGTTGTAAAAATTTATTTGTATGAGATGTTCTTAGTCATCTTCTAGTGCAATATTCTATCCAATAATTAATTTCCGAAACACTAGGATCATCAATAATTTCGTATAGCTAAATTAATTCCTTCTGATTCTAACTTTAATTATTTAGTATAGGTATATGTATAGATACTATTTTATTTTTAAATTAGATAAGAAGATGTATCCGTTCTAATATTAGTACCATATTTTTATCCATTCTTGTTTTAAATTATTAAATATTTTTAATTTATTAGGTAATTTAAACAATTTATATTAATTAATTTTTTCCTTATAAATTTTTATAAGTAACTTACTTCTAGATTATTATATTTTGATTATTTTTATTTTTTCTATTGTCATTTAATATGTTTTTATATTTATATAATTATAATTTATTAATTTTAATTAATATTTGAAACATTGAGGTTGAAATAGTTAAGTGTGTATGTGTTCTCTTACCATCTATACGCAACAACTTCGACAATTACTATTTTTATGTATTAACATATGACTCAATTTCTATAATAAGTTAATCTAATAACATTGATTTTGACAAGTTTAGAGTTTAGATGTGAAAATTACACATAAATTACAGTTCGTTACTTCTTACTATCGGATATATGTTAACAACGTAATCAATTATCTAAAAAATATATATTCAATTATATGTAACAATGCATAATAATTATGTTTGATATAATTAATTACATTTACGAAAATCTATGTAAATATTAATAAAAATCTCTCTCTATACATATCAATTTAAAAATATTAATTGCTAATTTAAAGTCATTTAAAATATAATTCTTAAAAATATATATAGTATTTAATTTTATTTTTAATTTAGTATTAATTCATTAAAATCACTTTAAATATATATTCTAAGCTTATCATTACAGAAGTTAATTTTAAATTATATTACAATTATTGATTAGATATTACTGTAAATATTATTAATTATTTGATGAAAAAACAGTTTCAAAATAATAACGTTTCTATATTTATATACGTTTCGATTAATTTGTTGAATTTGAAAATTATTTTAATTATTTGGTTGACTTTATACAATTAAATAAATTTAAGTACATAATTAAAGTTTTAAAACTTTTATGTACTTTAACAGCATGTATTGTACAAATGTCAACACATATTAACTAATTTAAATTATTAGTATAAATTTTGTGCGGATAGCTTAAATACAATAACATTAGTTTAATAGTGCAGTTAAATAATGTGATACAAAGATTATATAATTTTTAGTAATACGAGCAAAAAATTACTTGGACTGACAACAATCACATTATAAAAAAAAGGAGCTTTAACACATGAATTAATAGAAGAATCATGTCAGAAAAAAATATTAAAACCAGCATTAATTATTATTTTAAATCAACATTAGTAATATTTAAATATATTAATACTAGGATTATTGTTACATATAAAACTATAATAGAAAGTGAAACTTTTTAACAATAATACTAATTGCTATTTCTTATAATAATGAAAATTAAACGATTCATACACAATGTGTTTCTCATGGACAGAAATAAAAAAGATGCCTATTTTTAACTTTAGAAAATAATCTCTGGAAAGAAGAAAAGTTATATTAAATTATTATAGATTATTATAAATTTTATATTCCATACTACATAATTTTTTTTCAAACATCCTATGTACATTAAACTTAAGACAGTCATATTTGATTGAAGTATATATATAATCGTATATCCAAACAAACTTTTCTTAAAATATCTTAAATAATTGTATAGTTTGAGACTATTGATTGAAACCCTGCCCGATAAAGATAACATTTGTGATTTGTTTCATAAGGTGGTGTTAATTTTGTATTTATTTGATCAAATTCTACTTTTTTAAAAATGTTTAAAGAAATACTTAACATATTATATAATAATATTACATAATTTTTTTATACATAGAAATTCAACACTGCATATAATATCACATAAGATATATAAAACACATTATAATTCCTATTTATTACTTATTTGATGGACAATAAGAAGGGAAGAAAAAAAAAATAGAAAAAAATCTCTTCCACCGATATTGGAACCAAACAAAAAAAGGTTGAGTCTTTTTAGTGAGAGACTATCCACTGTGACATGGAAGGAAGCATTAAAAAATGAAAACAAAAAAATGTCACCCAAGTAAATTCTCCTAATTTCTAAAATTGTAAGTATAATTTAATGTTAGTTCTTTATAATTTGAATAAATAACAAGTATACATAAATTGATTGAATTGTAATTTTCTCAAACTAAAGTTTCTTTCACATTTTAAGATTCAACTGATAATTATAATTTTAAGGAGTAATTTATAATTCTTTAAATCTCAAGAAACCCACTATTAAATTATTATTATTATTTTTATTATTATTAAAGTAAAAACATTTAAAATAATAATAACAAAATACATGTAAAGACGTAGAGAAGGTCAACGTGAAAGAATCATGATTAATTTTCATTCTTATATATGTATTCTACCATAAGTATAACCTTTTTAATTTAATTTTTAAGTGGTTACATTACGATAAATTATAGTAATATAATTTTTAAGATAGTCATTACAAAAATCAATAAATTGACCACAGTCATTTATATAGCAGTTTATTCAATTATAGTATAGATGCCTTAATATTATTATTATTATTAGTATTATTGTATACACTACTTTAAAAGTATTGATATATGTATGGATATTCTATTACGAAATACATAATAACTCGGTTAAAATGCCTAATACACAAAAGCAATGATAATTTATAATAGTATTATATAAGTATAATTCTGAGTTATTTCTTTTAAATTGTATTTTATTATAATAAAATTTTGATAACAGTTCATCTATATCTCACATCATTATAATTATTACCTTGATCTAACCCTAATAATGATGGGATCAGCACACTATATATAGTAAAGAAAAACATACATGCATGATATGATTATGTTATCTTATCTTGACCTAACTATTTCTCCTTTCATGGCAAGAGACAGTGAAGAGAGATTGGCTTCATTCTCCACATGAACACCAGGCATTATCACAGCCCTACTTCCCACAAACCCATCTTCTCCAATTTTTATTCCACCAAACTTCACCATTCCACCTTCATCACCTTCATATATGTGTCCAAATAGCAATGCTTCTCTTCCCACACAACCCCCTCTCTCTATCTTCACCATTTCTGGGTTCAACAAAGCCTCCATGCTGTCAACGTAAGCATCACCATCCATGTCTATCTCTGCACCCATCAACCTCATCCACATCACAAACAAAAACGACCCTTTTGCTATGTCCATGAAGTACTCTCCAACCAACGTTCTAATGGCTTGCCACGTGCTATCCATCATCACCCTTTTGCTCCACAAGGGTACTCTCTCACCCTCTCTCTTCCTTCCCACCACCACCCATTTGGCCACAACACATGCCAGTGCACCCATCACACCCGAGAGAATCCAAAACAAAGGAAACAACCACTGCACCGAGAGTTTCTCAGCGTTCTTCATACTCATCACAACGTTCAATGGGGCGAAAACAGACAACCCCACCACCGTGTAAGGCAAAACTGTTTGCAGCAACGGTTGAGTGAAAGCCGCGGAGAATGTCTGGTACCAGGTTCTTGTCAAGGTTAAGGTTGTCACCACTTTCGTCTCCTTTTTGGGCTTTGATGTTGCTACTGATGATGCTGCGACAGGACAGCAGGACAAGTCTACCTTAACTTTAGATTGCTGTACCAGGTTTCTCCAAGAGTCTGGGAGCGGCTGTCCATTACGCACGTGCTGGCAAATCTCGTAGATCAATGAACGGCCATGATCGATCGAGGCACTTTGGGTGTTGGAAGTGGCAGGGATCACATCCAACTCGTGGCTTTTGAGATAAGGGTTAAATTCAAGCCTGTCTGATTCTTCCCTAGAGAGATTCTCAGTGACGTTTATCTCTCCAACATCAAAGTAAGGGAACTCACTTTCATTCCACGGTTTGGTGCAGTCCAGTGCAATGTCACGTGTGGCTTCATCTTCTGGCACTGCTCGAAGTTGCACTTGGAAGACATAGCGAACTCCATCTAGGGAACTCACGCGCCGTTGGAAATCTTCAGCAAGGAAAAGTAAGGGACGCGTATCATTTTCATCCCTTGGAATTGCACCTGTTTCCGGTGGAAGAATCCCAGTTGGTTTAACCTTACCTGTGTCCTCACCAATGCTTGTGTCAATTGGCCTTAGTTTAAACTTCACGTACATTTCTTGTCCATCAGTGAAGCGCAAGAGCCTGCAAATGTTTGAGTAGTAATGCAATTCAGCATATGAGTGAGCATGTCTGAGTGAATTCCACACTGCTTCACGAATATGTGGGGTGCGCTTGACAAGTTCCTCTCTCGCAGCAAGTCCACACACAAGCCAGCTTGCAAAATCAGCAAGAGTGCGAGCATAAAACGCATTGCCAGTTTTTAGTGTCAGGTCAATGAGAGGAACATGGTTAGAATCAGGTGCATCTGAAAGAATCCTCAAAGCTGCACCACGTGCATCGATCCTAGCATCATCATCAGCACTCAAGCTATTACTGTGTCTTACCATGACGGGGTAGCTTTTACCAGGTTGAAAAACCTTGTGCAGTGGAATGCCCTCAAGTTTGTCATAGATTTTTAAGTGGCCCTTTGCACTAACACCAATGCGGTGGAAGTATCTTGCTTTGACATTGATAGTTGTGGCAGCTAGATTTGCAGCCATATTTGCAACTACTTTCTTGTATTCCATGTCCATCTCCTCTATCCGTTCATCTAAAGAGTTTGAAGAGTTCCTGATTGCAACTCGGGTTTGGGATCCAATATACACGCTACCCTCATGGAGTATAGAATTCATTGGAGCAACTGAAAGAGCACCGAGAATGACATTCTTTTCTACAACAGAACCTGGGAGGATTAGGCTTTGACTCCCCACAACTGAATTATCCTGAACCTCTATTTTTCCACAAGCATATCCGTTTGAATAGTGGAAACCCGTGATTATCTTGCTAAAATCACCAAGATGGACTCCATCACCTATTGACATTAACTCGGGGTTTGAAACTGGGTTGATGGCTCTTATCGAACAGTGCTTGCCAATTTTTGCACCCAAAAGGCGTAAATATATGCAGAAGGCTTCTGTTCCTGAGAGAAGCTTGGCAAATCTTTGGTGGCAGGAAATGGTCAACTGATGTCTAAGCAAGGTTTTAAAATGGTTTTGGTTTTGACTGAATTTGAGCAAACGGGTGAAGGCGCAGGTGAGAGAGGTGAGTGTGAGACCATGAAGCAAGTAGGCGCAGGTAAATGAAATGGTAAAGGCAATGGGATTTGATGGGATATCAGAAAACATGGTGGCATATGCAACAATGGTGAATGGGATCCAATGGAATGCCCCACATATGCAAAGAAATGAAAAGTGTTGGAATGATGCAGGTATCTGGAAGAACCATATGTAGAGGATGTAAGCAATGGCTGCAGCAAGGGAACTGAGAAAGCCAGTAAGATAGATCCCCAGAAAATGGTACATGGCATTGGACTGAGTTTTGCTGGTTGTAACAAGCAACACTGCATTCTGAAATCAAAAGAGAAAAAAGAAGACCTTAGTTACTAGTTCAGGCTTAAAGTACTATATGCCATTAGTTTAAATATACACGAGATAGCAATTATATGAAATGATGAAGTTTTGAATAATAAAGAATGACAATGCTATTAGAACTGCAGCAATAGAGCGATAAATGGAAACTAAAATTTAAACAAATCACATTTCCCTCCCTCAAATAAATTTCAGTTATTTCAGCAATTTGCATGTACTGACCTCTCTAACGTTATTCAGCTTAGCAGGTTTGGGCACTTGTTGGCCTCCTTCAACCTTTTGCAGGGGTTCTACTTCAGATCCTTCTTTAATCACACTTCCTTTTTGAATAGTAGAATAAGGCCCAATTGAAGAATTTTTACCTATCCTAATAGGGAGGAGACTTAGAATTCCATTCTTCACCTCATGGCTTTGAACCAAAACCCCTTCAGCAATGGCAACTTCATCTCCAATTGAAACCAGAGACGGGTCTGTGATATCAACGGTGTCCAGTAAAACTAAGGATCCAATTCTTGCACCAAGCATCTCAAACCAGTACTTCAGAAACACTGTTCCTCTGAGGTGTGTTGCCAAAACTTTTGAAGAAATTTCCTGAGTTTTATAGAGCGCCCACCACTTGACAAAATCCATTGAATAGATGGATATTTCGGGTGTCAGGGCATAGTTTGGCCTCAAGAAAGAATTCCCAAAAAGTGAAATGCAAATGCAAGTAGAAACCATGCAAAGGATCCAAGAAAGGGGTGCCAAAGTCAAGGAAAGCAAATAGTTTGACCAAGGCATTCCATATACCGATTCACTGGCATTTAGTATGAAACTTTGAAAAGCAGTGATGGATAGATAAGCAGGAGAAAACAGCATGATGGAGATATAAACAAGTGCTAGGAGTTGGAGTAAACGGATACCCCATTGGCGAGACTTGGACACATCCACAACCATTTCAGTAGTGTCAATTTCAGATACTGGAGCATGGGATGAATTGCTCATAAGTTGAGGTTGAGACTTTAACATAAGATTCTCGCAGAAGTTACCCAATTCTTGAATGCATGATGCAGTGAAGACATCTATAGCTGCAACTGGCACACCAAGGAAATCTGAGAGTTTTTGAGTTGCTTTAACCACTCCAATTGAATCAATTCCATAGGCTGACATGTTTTCTGTGACTGAGATATCTTTGATTGGGATTCCTGAATGCTCAGAAATAAGCCTTTTCAAGTGTTCCACAATTTCCTTGTTACTGATTTTTGGAATAGGTAGAGGATTACTACTTCTCACCAGCTGGGCCCGGGGTGTTCTTCCTTCTGTGCATGTTCCTGTAGTAAACGATCTTAACAATGATTTCTTTGTCGGAATGGGTTGAGGCACCAAATTCAGTGTTCCGTCTGCAAACTGTTTGAGACATTCAAATCTCTTGATTTTTCCTGATGTTGTTTTGCTGATGGTTCTTGGCTTGATCAACTTGACAGAAGCAACACTGACTCCATGTTCTTCTGCCACACGAGTCTGAATATGCTCAATCAGATCTTTGCTCACCGCTTTACCATCCCTTACCTCAGCAACCACAACCAAGCCAACTTGGTCAGATCCATCTGGCAGGGTAATACCCTTTGCTGATAAAACCTCCTCAGGGACACCAATGACTGCACAACACCCAGGACGAAGAAATTCAGATGAACTCTCCACTGTTTTCTCAACATCTGCCGAGTAGATGTTTCTTCCAGCCACAATGATCAGATCCTTTATTCTCCCGGTGATGAATAGCTTCCCATCAATTATTCTTCCCAAATCTCCAGTTCTTGTGTAGAACCGTCCAGGATGGTTCTGAAGCTCATTTCTAAAAGTTTTCTGACTCAGTTCTTCCTTTCCCCAGTATCCTATTCCAGCACTTGGACTACTTATCCAGATTTCTCCTTCCTTTCCATCTTCTAGAAGCTCTTCACCATTCTCTGGATCAACGATTCTAATGTCAATATCTGCATCACCAGGGTGAATATATCCACAAGAAACTCTTCCCTGCCAGTCAACAAGAATAGGATACCCTTCACCAAATGCACAACTGACAAACACACAATTTTCTGCTAAGCCATATCCTGGAGCCATCACCTTCTGAGACAAGCCAAAAGAAGCAGTTAAATCAAGAAACCTTTTCAGGGTCTTCACTCTCACTGGCTCAGCGGCAACCATGAGAAAAATCATGGATGAAAGGTCTAAATTCTGAAGCTTGTCCTTTTCAGACTCTAACCTTCGAACCACCAACTCAAAAGCAAAGTTGGGGCCAGCGCTGTGAGTTGCTTGATACTTGCTTATGGTTTCAAGCCATAAGAGTGGTTTTTTAATAAATGTCATCGGTGAGAAAAGCACAGCAGATCCACCACTAACAAGAGCTGTAAAAAGTCCTCCAATCAGCCCCATGTCATGATACTGAGGAAGCCAACTCACTAGCATTGTCCTTGAGGTGCTCTTGTATATACTTTTCATCAACTTCACATTGTGAATGAGCCCTCCATGTGTTATCATGACTCCTTTAGCATCACCGGTTGAACCTGAGGTAAACTGCAAGAAACATACATCACCAGGCTTGGATTCACATTGATCATCATCTACATCTTCCAAAGCCAAACTTCTTGAGTTATTATTGACCCAAGAATCAGTGTGCAGCCAAGGAAGTTTAGGCCACTGAGCTGCGGATTTCCCAGTTTTTCCAGTTAACGAGATCAAATTTTTTACTAAACCTGCACGTACTGCTGAATGATAAGCCACTGTTGATAAAATCGCCACTATGCCACATGACTTGGCAATGTTCTCAATTTTTAGAAGTGCTTGTCCACCTCTTTGCATGGGGTCCGGGGGAAGAACTGGGACTGGTAAAACCTTAGCTCTTAGACATCCAAAGAAGGCATCAATGAAATCTAGACCAGGAACATAGACTAGGAGAACCCTGTCACCAGGCTTGATCACAGTCTTTTCACTCGTTAAGAGCTTATGTGCAAGACAAGAAGCATTTAAGTGTTGTTCTCCATATGTCCTCTTGCCACTCACTGTCCCTCCTTCATTGATCCAAGTGTAAAGAGTTCTGTTTTGAGTAACTGGATGAGTTCCCCAATGCTTTAAATAGCTATTCAAAGTTGGCAAATTGGGAAATTGCACTCCGGGCAATTCACCTAGTTCTTTAGGCTCCTTTTTCTGGAACTCAGTTTGCAAGGGAAACAAACTCTGCAGAAGACACTTCCATTAAGTGCAGCTCTACTTAAAAAGCATGAATAATCAAAGTATGTGAAGTCTAGAATATTGAAATCAGTGAGTGACTCGTAATGACTGCTAAATTACCTTAGTGTAAGGAAACACTGGCAAATCACTGCTATTTGCAAATTTCTTGCAGATCAAAGCCATGGCATAAGATGAATTTCTCTCTGTAAGCTCAAACGCCATAAGCCCACCGACATAATAAGTATTCCTTGAGCCTTGAAGCTCTGACTCCAACTTTTCATAGAATCCGTTTCTCATATCTGCACTCGAAACTTCAAATTTAGAATCTTGCTTGAAAGGGGAAACTGAAGAATTTTGAAAACTACTGAAAAAAATACCTTGGCTGCTGACATGAGGAAAATACTTAAAACGACGTTGAAGAATGAAGCTCTCAACTTCTCCCCCCATGGACTTTATTGATTTGATTGCAAGCTCAGTGACAGTCGGTCCATTAATATCAGCAGAGTTGCCATAGGACCAGAACAGGAATATATTACTGTCTGCATAAAACTTCTGCATGGCAACTGGATTTCCAATTGTGCTGGGATCTTCCATATATTCTCTAAAATAATAAAATCCAACAGGCATATGTTCCATTCCCTTTATCTTCAAAACAGTTGTGTAGTAGTCATTTGTTTCAACTTTGCTGAACAAATCCTTTTCAAGTTCACTTGCATCCATTACTTCTGATTCACACTCTGCCACAAGAAAAAGATTTGATTTTGACATACCGTTAGTATAAAGATTTTTACAGAGTCATGTAATTAGAAACCATCTTAGATATAAATTTTAAAGTAATTAATATGTAAATATGAAGCAGTGGGAAATGTACATACCTAAGCTAGTTGAAGGCACTGATCTATAAGTCCTTCCATATTTTAGTGGAAAATTACCAGAGATTATGATCTTATCAAATTCCATAGTTTCAATTTCACTTAAGCACTTGGCAGTAACGGTGACACTGTTAGAGTTCCTCTTGATTGAGAACACCTCAGTGTTACAGAGAAGTTTTATAGGAAGTGATTCAGCAATCCTCTGCCAAAGACTCGTATATCCACCTTTAAATCGTCGAATTTTTCCAGCCATGGAAGTTCTGGTAAATTCATGAATGTAGGCATAAGGCATATCTTGAACAAACCCATATCCTGAAGCAGTGTAACCATAAGCCACAGATTTAGGGACAGATTTAAGTCCATTTTGCTCAACATATTCTGGAGCTAAGTCTGAAGCAACTTCACTGACAGCATGAACCCCTAAACGACCAGAATGCTTCACCTTTTCCTGTTAGCAGCACCAGTAGAATTAACATCATTCAGATTACAAGTTTCAATTTTCAAGTTGTGGGAACTAAGGAATTTTCTGTGTGTCTATGAAAGAAAAGCAGTAGACTTACTTGAATTGCTAATGTAAGTGATATGACAGACACATAATCATCAGCAACTTTGATATCTTGGAATTGTCCTGAGGAACTGTCAATAACAGCAAGCTTGTGGGAGTCCATTTCTTCTAGTGGAGAACCTGTCTCTTTTGCCAAGTGAAAGATTACTGGAGCACTGCTTGCAGCCAGAACTTGGCCACCTAGATCATAAACTCTTCCTGTGTAGAACACATATAATTAAGATTCACAGTCAATTAGATCAACTAGAGAGTGGTATTTGGATATAGGATACCTTCAATTTCTACTGACTCACACATGCCTCCAACTGAATGATGTTTCTCTAAGACAGTGACATTATTATATCCAAGCCTGACCAGTGCATAAGCAGCTGATAAGCCACTTGGACCAGCACCCACTATTCCAATTTTGGTGTTTACTGGCATGGAAGGATGTAGCTTGGAGAATTGATCCTCTATTGATTTTTCTGGATCCATCTCTGAGTTCAAAACCTGCAATCTGTGAAAGTTGTGAGATCAATTGACAACTCTGTCTTCAACTTCACTTGCTTTAGTTTTAATCCATATACATACATCATTCTCCAATCCCACAGTACACAAAAGCAAATGTCATGATCACTGTTCAAAAGCTTTCTCTTCTTATAGTGTTAAGAGGTAGGAAGATGTGAACACAAAATTGTCAAATTAACAAGGTGTGTTTTGTTTCCTTAAGGGAATGAAGTTGCCAAATTTAGAAAAGACTAATGCACAGTTTTATTTGCTCTTTGATATTAGAAATTGCAGCTATGTTTTGAGAGAAGTTAACTGACAGATACCTTACAGAAACACTTTCTTGTCAATCTTGAGGAGGACTTCTCAGTGAGCTTGGACCATTATTACATGCAGCTCTTGCTGTGACTGCAATGTCACTGTAAGCATAAACTGGTAAACTTGAAGTGAACAACACATGCAACACAGATGTAAGCTGTAGGAAAATATCAGACAGACTCTGAGACAAAAGAGGAGACATGTTGAGAAACTGATATGACAATGCATGGCCATGATGAGTGAAAAGAAAAGGGTCATAACCAAGATTGAGGAGAAGAAAAGTAGTTATTATAGTTACCTGAGTGACTATGGAACACATGAAGTTTTTTTCTAGTGCATGATGCCAAATGGCATGTGAGGAAAAATGAATTATTTGAAGTTGAGTTGGATACTATTTTGATGCTTAGAATGAGTTGAGGTGAGGTCATTGCATTGCATTGCATTGAAGTAATATATAAAAGAATGATTCAAAAGTCCAAAGTGCTCCTAAGAGTAGCGACAAGTTGATACTGTTGTTCAGTCGGTTTCTCGATAACTACGAGAGTTTCACTTTCTGTCCAAAACATCTCAACATTGCATTTGGAGAAGCGAATATTCCCTTTGTGAAATCCGTGATTCTCACAATTTTACCTCACTCTTCTCATAGATAATAACTAACTCTGCTAAATCTTAATCTTCTTTTATGCAGCACAAACACATCACATGCAGTTAAACTATTCTAAATCTTCATCTATTGTTAATCCTGGTTCTTCTATGGTAAACATAAACATTGAATGCTGTTTATATTATACATCTAAGATGTTAAATAATACATTTTTTAATTTAACTTGATTACAGAAAAAAAAATATTTTTAAGATATAACATTTCTCTTTCAACTGCTAACATAAACAGTTAAACCCGAGGCTCACTGCGGTTATTCTTTTCCAGATTCGAATAATAATCTCAATGTGGTTCTTATTTATCTGATTATAATTTACAACGGAATTTCCAAAGCTCACAATGAAGTGTAGATTAACGCTTTTTGTCGGTTAATAGTTTATGGATTAGTTCTAATTATAAGTACTGCATCAAACATTTAAAAAGAAAATTATTTTATTTTTTGTAAACATTATTCATGTCGATCATTGAAACAAGATTGATTCTCATAGACAAGAAGTTGCGGTCTCTATTAAAAACAAAAATCTGACTTCAAAAGTTGTACGTTATTTAATGCATATTGTATAAGGAAGCAACCAATAATGAAGTGCCATTGGTTAAATTAACTTATTGCTTTTATAACTTCAAAGTTTTTGGTATATGCTTGTAATTGAGATTTATCTTGAAGGATCTTTCATGAACTAGGATTTGGAACTCGCGATGAGATTTTGGGTACGACCAATTCTACTGAAAAGTGATTCTTAAATTCTGGTATATACCATATCTTTGGATTGTTTAAATTTTATGATATTGTTGAAACAATTTATTTAATTAATTGGTTGGTATAAATTATGTTTGATGTCGTATGTTATGTTATATTTAACTAAAGAATTCAAATCAAGGTTGACTTAACTTATTAAGAGATTTGAACAAAATTATTTATGCAAAATCCTAGTGAACTTTTGTATGAAAAAAATTCTCAGAACTTCATAACCATAAGCATAATGTTTATTTGCTTCAAAATTCAAGACAATCTTCGTTTACTCTAACATGTACAGTGTTAAAATAATTAGCTTATCTTTGTTACAAAAGAAGAAAATAATAAAGAATGTTCGAGATTTTTTTCATTGTTTCACAATCATCTTTCCCATTACTGATTAGATTATTTTAAAATGATTTTATTATTAACTAATTTGTGGTTGACATAACATGAGTTTAATATAGTACAAATCACTTTTTATACTTTCAATAAGAATATGAATTTTAAGCTAATTAATATAAAAGTTAATACACTTAATATCATTTTAGATGTGAATGGATGATACGTAACTTGTTTTATATTATCAATATATAACTTATTTTTTCGTGATACGTTTGTTTTTTGTTTTCTTGCATTGTGTGGTGAACCAGAAAACTCATTTGTACTTTTACGTTGTAAATTAACTTTGATTCTTGTGATTTTTCCTAAGCATGCTTGAACACTAGTTAACATTAAAAATGATTGGTTAAAACCAAGAAATTGTTTGACATGTAATGAAAGGAAGAAAATAAATAGATAAATAATGTAAAGGTTAACATTTATTTTGTAAGTTTTATTTCATTCAATCATTTATCTTTTAAAAAAATAATTTAATTATTTATATTTTTAAAGTGGTTCAAAATGTTTATTTTATCAAGGTAAGCCTAACTCCAATAATATTTTAAATCAATACATATTATTTTCCTCTTTTTGTCCTCCAATCACAAACCCATCTTTTTGTTCATCCTTCATCACCTCATATACATCCACACTCAACTATCAGTCTTCCCTATTCATCATTCAATTCTTTTTCTTCCTCATTTTTTCACCCGAAAATGAAAATTAAAACTTTGCTTTAAATCTGGAATCACACCCTAAAATGTCACATTGGCTTAACTTTCTCTCATCGAAAGGTAATATTTTAGTTATTTGTGTCAAAGTTAAAACAAGATATAAAAATTATTATTTTTTTGTTTGAAAAATGAATCTTCTTTCTTTGTTGGCAGTATTTTTAAAGATAAACAAAATAAAATGATGAAATATAAGAGTTCAAATTGAATAAAATGTAAAAGATGGATTTATATAATTTAATCTAAATAAAATTAGTGATATGATATGATAAAAAAGGATATTACAAATCATGACTCTACTAACTTATAGAGTATGTATTGTTTGACATGTTTGATGATCCAATAAAAGGAAAGTGATTTTATGAAGCATTGATGTAAAGGTTATGAAAGTCAAAAAATGATGATTAGGAAAGTGTTGTTTAATAATTAGTGATGTAATGTCCCATAGCCGGCCGTTGTGATTTCGCCATCTCCATGACTCAAGCATATATGTAATTGCAACCATTGCTACAAATAAATTACATACAGTACTCACAAATGGTTCCTTTTTAATGAAAATGACATTTCCATAATACATATAAAATTGTTGTTTCATCTTGTTTATGGACATAATTTCGATTGTGGTTGACATTATTATTTTTTTTATAATCACGAAACTATTAGGAATTTAAGAAGCTGGAAATTTTAAGTAAATATGTATCAAGATTCATTGAATTAAGATTTTAGCATGAAAGTACTATCCCAATTTTATATAGATTTGTCCATGATTTATTAATATTAAATTTCTTCAATTTTTCTATTCGAATAATCTAACATTGTAAACAAGATGCAGTCTTCATTTTTCGGAGAAGAATTAAGTACCTTGTTGAAAAATCCTAGTGAATAAGGATATTTTGGATCTACAATATCGAAATTATTTTTAAATAAAATTTAATTTGGTAAAAACTGAGTTCAAAAGTTACGTAATTTGAATATTTTTAGTATAAATTTAAATTAATCAAAGAATTTAATGTATTTTTTATTCAACACAAAAAGTGGTTAACGTTATTTTAATTCAATCAATTCGAAACCTAAAATCAATTTCGACAAATAACTACTGAATCCAAAATAGAATAAGATCTTGGGGTTATGCTTTTAATGATACAAATAATTGCTGCATGCAAAGTTCTTCCTTGATCTTATGGAAAAAATAAGAACATTAAGGAATGAAAATAAAACAATTTAGTTATCGGAAAATGAATAGAGCCCTAAATTAATAATAATAATTTAATGTTCGTATAAAAGTTTATATTTTTCTTTCATTTTAAAACGTTCATCTTAGGAGAGATACAAGTTTTTATTTTATATTTTTTATTTAAAAAAATAATGTGTGTTTTGATCTATTACAATTTTATTCTTGAAAGAGATCTCAATGTTAAAGAAGCAACTTGTTTATAATCTATTTTTTATTCTTATACAAAACATTTTAAATGTACGGGAATATAATTATATATATATATATATATATATATATATATATATATATATATATATATATATAATCTGAATTTTGTATAGTTGCCCAAGATATATATTTCTATTTGTTATATATTATCCTACAGGATTCTTTCAATTTTCTCTTGTAAATTATTAATTAAAAAATATATAATAACTTCTCTGAACACACATATTTTTCCAAAAAAAAAAAAGAATAAAAAAGAGTATAGATGACGTGTTATGTATTGATAAGACAAAAATATTTTGTTGTACCCTTAATTAAATAAATTATGCATTTCTGCTTTGTCTCTTTTTACATTTGTTTATGATCTTTAAGATATACACGTACGTACTTTCAGGTTATAATCTTCACTTTTATATATATATATATATATATATATATATATATATATATATATATTTTAAGTATTTTTTCCAATTTCTCTCCCATTTTTAAAAAAAATTTAAACACACTGACTCAAACCGATTTAATCTGATTATTACGGTTAGGTTGAATAAGCTAGGTTGGCACCTATTAGAGGCGTACTCAAGTCAAATTCGGATTAAATTAAAAGAAATATATTATCTAATTTCATTGAAATACTTTAATTTGAATTAGATTGAATTTATGTATTTTTTTTATTAATCCAAACAAATCAACCCAATTGATTTTGTATTAAATCGGGTCAATAGAGTTCAACAAACTTAAATACTATTTTTATTTAAGAAAAATAAGCACACAAATAATAATTAAATAAATTGAGTAATTGGATTTTGATATTTAAAAACATAAAATCATTATCTAAATTATAAGTCATTAAGTTAAGCAAGTTGAGTTTAACTCAAAATAATGCGGAAGACCCAAACCAATATACTTGGGTTGGTCCAAACTCAAAAACACTCCTTCAAATTAAACTTGAACGAATCCAACTCAGTCTTTCTATACTTGTTCGAATTCCAATTTGACCTAACCAATTGTAAATAAATAAAAAGTAAATTTGATCTCATTTTCTTTTTTCTATTGAGAAATTGAAAATGACTTTCTGAAATAAAATGAATGTGATAGTATAATTACGGGGTTTATGCGTGCCTGGGTCAAATTTTAGCACTTTAGCAGGCCATAGTGACTAGTGATTTCGTTTTCACTGTGAAGTTCACATATAAATGCTAACTTTTTTTTTTTCTTAATGAAAATGACATTTAGGCAATGAATATAATGTTTGGAACTTGATTAATTCTTAATAAAAAGTTACAAAATGATGCTACTTGAAATCATATTACTTTGTGGTTTGCCAATTGGCAAGATCATGTCATACTTACTCAAGCAAACTATTTACACTTGTCATCAAACAAAATTCTTTCATACATTTTTTTTAAAATATATTTGTCAATTTTATTCCTTTTCATCTATAATGTCATTTTCCTGTTAAGTAATTTGTTTAGAGGATCATTATGGTCGTCATTACTAATGAAAATAAATCTAAAATCAAACGCAATGACTATAAATATTTATAAACAAATAATAATTCATATATAAATTTTGATTTCCATAATTTATAAATCCAAATGTCACTATTGGATACTTAATGGATTCTGGGTAATGGTTTGAATTAATAATGTGACTTAATTAGTAGAAGTAGGTAACGTGTTTTTTTGAAATACTATTAAATATCAAGAATTTTAATTAAATTCTTATAAAGTATCATATTAACTTCTTCACAAAATTAATTAGCTTATAATTGTGTTGGAACATTGCTCCGGGCAATTTATGTTTTCAAAGGAAAAAATTTATGCACTTTACACAGAAATAACTTACATTGGAATTTTTTTTTAATCAAAAGAAGATAAGGGATAAAAAAGAACCCTTTTGATGAAGAACCCTTCCGAATTAGTTTGATATCTTTTGATGATATTGTGCAAGGAGGGCAATTCAACAAATATCATTAAACAAAAATGAGAAACTACAAAAAGGCAAGAGGCAAAACCAAATCCTAGAAGAACAAACTATCCAAAGTTTGTTGTAAGTTGAAAACTTTGTCCTGAACAAAAGCCCAAATCAAAAAATACGCAGAGGGAGAAATCAAAGTAAGCCAAAGATTCTTGAAGCAGAGATGTGTAGGAATCAATATTTTGGTCAAAGACTAAGCATCTTTAGAAGAAAGCTTTATACAATTTTGGTTCCTTATACTCAAAACCTTCAGTGAAATAATTAACCATGTCAACAAAATGAGATCAGTCCAATAGTAACATCAATTATACTACAAAACATTGAAAATAATATGACTAGTTTGCACACTGAAAACATCACAGGGTTACAAGGAAAATACTACTATTTTTAAGTGACATGAAACACTTTCTATGGACAAACGTAACATTAACTGAGGCATTGTGACAAAAGGCAAGTTGCACCAAATGTTTCTTCCCTGGCTTGAAGTCTGATGAAGAATGTTTAGAATATGGTGTCCACTCTAGTAGGCAATCTCTTGAAGTAGTTGAATGGGGCTGAAGGATGTTTCTGGCGGAATCTGGGGTGCCTTAGAACATAGAAGCCAATGAGAAGGGACACAACTTGGAAAGGAGTAACATAGAGAACTAGTGCAGCAATGAAACAGAATATGACAAAGAGAGTGGTAGCCCTTGTGTCTCTCCAGCTTAGAAGATTGTGGAACCTTTCTCCTTGTGTGGCCATGTCCCCTACCACAGTTTGAACCTTCCCAGCAATGCTTCTTAAACGATCATACCTCATTCTAATCATATCTGATGATCTAGAAGTAGGGAATGTATCAAACTCTTCATCTAGTTCATCAGGGTGAGCAGCATCAGCATGAGATAGTCTTGTGTCCATATGAGGAGGATGTCTAGGCCTCCATCTGAAGTTCCAAATTCCAATGAGAGAAAGGTAGAGGAAAGTTGTTGGAAGTATTAGTTCTGGATAAAGAACCAGGATTATGAAAAGGATATGAATGAGTATGGATGTGAAGGGGTTCTTCCAATTGCATATCTGATCAAACCACCTTCCAAAGGCTATCAACCCACCAAGAACTATGGTTATTCTGAAGAAATTGGCTTTGCTCCTTCTCATACTCCACATGTGTGAATCCACATCTAGCATGTATTCCACCACCTCTTTTCTCAGTGGTGGCTCAGCCCGGCTCAACCTCATTGACACAATCTGGATAGCTTGATGCCTAAGACTGTCTTGTTGAATCACAGATAGAGGATGGATGTAGTGCATCTTTGGCAACAATGGCTGTGAGTACATTGACAACATGTTTATCAAAGATAAGCTTGTGAACCTTACAGCCAATTGCACCTCTCCCATTTTCTTCACACCTGAATTATGCAGTACTAGAAGAGGATAAGAGTGTGTGTACACCCTTTCAGCTTCAAGAGTGGACAGCCTAATTCTCACCTTCCCTATTCTTGAATCCTTTGATCCACCTGATTTCTCTCCCCCATGTAAATGACCATTATCACAAACCCCTACTGTGATAACAGTACATGGATCAAAAACCTCCCAAATGTATTGCTCATTCCACCTTGGAGCAAGGCTATCCACAATTGTCCTAGTACGGATCCACTTCTGACCATATTTAGCTACACAATAGGCATCTGTGGTTCCTCTACCATCTCTTGTCTTCATTGGCATCAGCCCTTGTGCACTTATAATCCCCACTTCCAGAATTCCAATGCTGGCCTTCCATAGCTGCTTTGCAGTTGGCCTAAGATCACTACTGTAGTGAGTTGATTCATCCATCACATGGTAGCCACCTTCCAAGCAAACCCTCAAGTGTATCCTACTTGAGAACTTGGTCTCTTTCTTTTTTTCCCCTTCAGCAACCACATGCTTTTCAAGATTAAACCACCTTGTGTTCACAGGCTTATGGTCCAACCTCCTTTGCACATTGTGTAAAGGAATGACACACCTTCCCAGGATTTCATCCTTGTTTGGTCCAACCCTGTCTTCTGCAGTCAGAACCAAAGGCTCCTCAAATGGCTCAGCAGCAACAAACATCAAGTCCTCATTCCACATGGGATTTATGGTTTTACTTTGAGACACTCTAGTTCTTAAAAACTGATGTCCCAGATTGGCCTTCACAAAAACTTCAGGATACCTTGTTTTGTCACTTGGTATCAAGTCCTGAGCCTCAATAACATTGAGCCTGACATACCAAAGCTTAGGTGAAAGGTAAACCTTTGATCTTATGTTTGCAACAGCCTCAGGACCAACAGTTGCTGCATCAGAATGCCATGCATCAGGAAATGCCTCATCTGCTTGAGTTCCCATCCAAACTGCCAACATTAACTCTCCCTTGGCTTTGTCACCTCTCCTGTCTTCCAACCTGTACCACTGTGGAGCCAAAGGGCTATCTGGTGGCACACGTTTTGGTATTTCATTGAGATCAAACATCACTCTCCCTACAAAGTCATCCACAACACCATCTTTGTCTTTCAGTACCACCTCCAGAACAGAAGCTTGAATCCGTTCCTTGGAGAAGGCAAAACAATGATTCCACTGAGGATTGGACTTTTTCTCAAAGTGCTTGGTAAGGCCCTTGTAGTTTCCAAGCTTCACTTCCACATAGGGATCCACACCACCAGTAACATCCTTCCCTGGTAAATCCTTGGCTTTCACCACTCGAACATAAAGGTACTGCATTTGTTCAACCAGGTCATAGGTGCAGGAGAGCTTGTCCCTCATCACTGCACCTGCCCCTATGTTAGGTGAGGTCTCCTTGAGAGCAAACTCTGGTGGCCCTTCTAGCTTATGCATTTTACTCTCTGAGACACCACACTCACCAATTAACCTGCACCAATGTAAAGGAAAATACTTCAAATGAAGAAGAAAGCTGAGCTAGATGTTTACAAAGGATGAACCTTAGAAAAAAAAAAAATCAACAATAACCTGATGCGTTTAAAGGGTGTTTCTCAATTGATAAAAAGAAAAACATTTCATCCAAATAAACAACATGGCAAGAGGAAAAGGCAAAAGTTGAGCGAGTTGCACTTTTTGCTTCTTTTTTTACTTATTTTTCATGGAGCAGGTTTTGTGCATCAGTGGTGTTTCTACAACTACCACAACCACTCAAACCAAATATTTGGTGTTCTTTGAAGTTCATGCACACGCAACATACATAGAAGATATAAACACTAATCTCTGAAGCTTTCTTCTCACAAGATGCACCAAAAACAAAAGGAACTATGTAGTGAATATGTGAAATTTAAATGAAACAAGAAAAGAAAAACGTGTGACCGGTGCAAACTGATTCTCCACAATGCTCAAACATAAAAGGTAAAAAGTTAACAACTACCTTCTGCAACTTTCTGTCTCTTCCTTTTGTCTGAAAGAGATTTTACATATTTTTCTTTATAATAAGAGGAGACAAAATGGAATGAAATAATTAGCATGATGAAAAAGAAAACATAATATATTATATAGAATAAATTAAAGAATCAATACGCTGATTTGATACGACTGTTGTTGAATCATAAGTCCCTATATATATAATATATATTTGATTAGTATGACATGATTTAATTATAATCTGGTATAAATTGAATTTTAATATTTTGATATTTTAAAAACTTTTATAAATTTAATTTAAATAATTTATAATGAATGAGATAGTATAGATATGTTAATATTATATTTTTTATTACGTATATTATAAGAGAAAGTAATGAAATTGTGAGAATAAAAACAGATGAAAATAACAAAATTAGAATTGATAGATAAAGTAACTTTTCAAAACATACAAATTAGGATCACATTCTAAACAATTCGATTTAGACAAAGAAATTTTTAAATGATCAGAGTATTTAAAAGCGATAAATTTTCACTAAAGAAATAAAACTATTTATAATTTACTTTTTAGAAAAACTAAGAAAAAAAAAAAGACTCACCAGATCACTTTTCTCCATTGGGGGATTTTTTTATTTCTTGAATTTTTTAATCTCTGTATTAAGGGATTTATTTATTAAGAGAAATAGAGAATAATGTTATATAATTTTTTGTATATGCATAATATTATGTAGGTAGATATTAATTGAACGTTAGCTCAGTAGCAATTTATTATATAATGGTAAAATTATTTTAATAGAAAATAGTTTATTTTAAAAGAACTTATTAAAAAAATAAAAGTAATTTATATTAAAATGGTTATATTCTATTAAAATAAACTTGTAAAATTAATTCTTTTACCACATGTAAATTCCATACAAGTCTTTTAAAAACATTCACGTCATTTGTTGACAATTTCCAATATGAATTTGATTAGGTAATAATTTCTTTCTTTCTAACATTTCTGCGTTTGGTGAACCCAACACGGACTAACCCAAACTACGAACTAAGATCATAACAAGAATTGTTCATTTTACTATAATATTTAAACATAATTCTAATCCTTTTATTTTACTTTATCAGTAATTTAGTCTTTTAATTTTAAGATGAACATTTTTTCTCTGGAAAAAAGTTATAGAATGTGTTTGAACAGACAATGGCAGAGACGTTAATGATTATTCCACTACACGTTTGCAAAGTCTGCGGCAATTGCATTCAGTTTTTTCAGAACCCATCATTATGTTTGGACCGCAGTAACAAGCTTTTTTCATTTTTAGAAAATAAGATCAAATTACTCTTTTCCCTCCTGTAATTAATCATTACAAAAATTTCATAAACTTATTCCATACATCTCTTTCATTATTCTCATGTCCATTTTTTTAAATATATTTTTTATCCGTAATCTTTACAATTGATATATTTATAAATAAAAAATAATAATAAATCTATCTTTTTTATTCAAAATATCGTTAACTGATTATTCAGGAAATTAGTAATGAGAAGATTGAATTTCAATATTCCAATATTTGAAAATCTAGTCTTATTATTTCCATTTTAAATCTGAATGATACAGCATAATCATCGGCTAATCGACGATTTACGCTCTCATTTGAAAGACTATTCTTATAATAAATCACCTCTTTTGATCGATTTACATATTATTTGAAAATTTATATTTTTATATTTATTATTTTAAGGTATAAAATTTAAAACTAGTAATATATATTGTCTATACAATATATAATCTATAATCTTGAGTAGCCTCTCCTATATGACGATATCGTATTTTCTATAATATTTGTTATAATAGACACAATAGTATTATACTTATAATTTTAATAATATATATATATATATATATATATATATATATATATATATATATATATATTCATAAGTTTTATATTTTATTTTCTACTTTTATTTTATATATTTATTGATTTATTTTCTAAGAAAAAAAAAGTTTATTTATCTACAATTCTTTTTTTCTTTACTTATAGAGAAAGAAACATGTTAATTAGAGAATTGATGTATAGAGTCTATGACAAGTAAAATATAATAATAGAGTATGATAGAGCTGGTGACAAGTAAAATATAACAACAATGGAATATGATAGGAGCATTCAAGTTTGAAGCAAAAGTTAATGTTGAATATTGTGCTCTTCAAAAAAATAATAGAGTTATCTATAGTGTTAATATTTTAATTGGTTATAGGAAAATATGTAGTAATGATTGTTGTGAACGGGTTATGATACTTTGATACATCTATCAAATTTTGTGATATTTTCATTTATATATACATATTGTTCATGAAGAGTAAGACAAAATAATAAGATATATATCAAAAAGTTATATCAAAATAATATATAGTTATTTTTTTTGTATTTAAAAATATTTAAATTCCTATTATAATGACTAATTAGGATAAAGAAGCTTTATCATAGTCAATAATTCAAGACAATCTTATCCTGAATAAAATACTAATTTAAATTTTTAAAGTCTAACCTTAATATATAAGATTTTCAAATCCTTATGTAAATTATGATTTAGAATTTGTAATCATGAAATACATAAGTAAAACATAAGTATATAATTAAAATTAGATCTAATGAATAAGAGAATTAGATCATGAATAAAATAAAATTAAAGACACCTCACTTAAGAAAAAAAAAATTAAAATTTTATAATGATAAATGTCTCATTTTCTCTGTATTATAATAAATTTTGTAATCATTACCTCTAATTTCTTTTAAAAATTTTAATTAGAATTTAATTATATTCTAATCGTTGGTTTTGATTATTTATTTTGTAAAAGATGAAGTGATGGGTAAAAAATAAAAAGGTATGCATAAGTCTTTTTTAGTTAATTTTAGCTAATCTATAAATAAACCCTTATTATTATCACTATGGTATACTATATTATACATCAAATTTTGAGGGAACAAATTGGTATAGTATGAATCATCAAGCTTAAAAAAGTATGAAGAGTATGATAATTGTCTAGATTATCTCATTTAATATCTTTATTAATTATGACCTTAATAATCAAAGATTTGACAAATACTCTCATCCTAAAGGAGGGAGAGCTGATACCTTGACAGAAAATCCACACCCCAAGTCACTCGAAATTAAGAAGATCAACAAATTGTAACAAAACACCCTTCAATACTCCCACACAAACATATATATTTTATTAAAATTCTAGAAGGTTAATAAATCACTAATAACTGTCAACTCCACAAAAATATAAATAATAATATATTTATCAATAAACGATTCATTTATACATAAATTATATTAAAAAATATTACCTCATAAATTTTAATATTACAATTATCCACACATATACAATTCTCTAAAAATACTAATAAAGAAAGCTATAAAACTTGAGCACTAATAAAGTGAAAATAGAAGGATTTCAGTTGTTATACATTACAAAGTATATAGGAATTAGTTTGGACATATTTCAACAACATTAAATAATTCAAGCTCAATATCAAAGTTAATAAATATGATCATTTTACAACACAAATTATTATTTAAGCAAATACTAAAACTTCATCCAACGACATCGATGAGGGTAATTATTTAAACGCAAGCTTATTCATCTATGCTTAACTGCCTTGCTGAGTTCAATGTTCATAACATTACAGAGTAAATATCCGTAAACATCGAACTAGGTGGTCGGTGAAAAAGAGTACCAAGATTACCTCAAAACTTTTTGACCTGAACAAGTTCACCTTGCTTAGCTCCAGATTCAAGCATTGCCTCTAACACAGCAACATCTCTTGCACCCTCCACAAAAGAGAGGCGGGGCTCAGCCACAAACTCACTTCCCTTCTGCTAGAAGGAAATAAATTAGACTACAAAACAGCGCCCTGTTCAAGACTGTTCTCTATATTTTTATCATAATGTGCATGAAGTTATCTGAATCTCTAGTTCCAGGAATGTTTGGACAAGCATTTGATAAAAGAAGGTAACATGAACAATCAACTGAAGAATTTGTTTAGGAATTCAAACATAAGAAGGAGGAATCATTCTGTACTCAATTTACCTTGAGGTTGTTTTCAGATACATCATTAATAAAAGTTTTTAATTCCTCAGTTACTCCAGTGACTGGAAAGAAGGAGCTTTTGTTTTGTCCATCGGCACCATAAAAAGAAACCTACACAGCATCACAAGACATAAAAAACTGATGCCATTTTATTTATGAAAAACATAACAGAAACTACAGTATATACCAGGTAACCATGTTCTCCTTGGAAAACGCGCTCAACTTGTAGGGTTCCATTCAAGCCAACAACTCGCCACACGGTCTATAATATATCAAAAATCATGAGTAAATTTACAAAAATAAATGCATGAATAGTAAGCATATCCACAGCCTAGGAGGTGTGACACATTTGTAAGAAGAATGATCTTTGACAACATGCCTTGCGTGATCTTGAGGAGACAACCACTGCAAGCACTCCTGAACATCCATTCTCCAAATGACTGAGGCAACGCATTCCAAAATTAATCTTGGATTTCCAGTCAGTTATTGTAAAGTTAAATCCGTGAAATAGAGGCTTACAAGACAGATGATAAGCTATCTGGGGGAGGTAAGGTCAAATCTACATGAGATGTCATTGCTGAAACTGAAACCACCTCACACCCAACAAGCTGCCAAAAAACAAAGTTTAAGAACATTATAAGGAGAAATCAAGCCTATAAACCCCTTCTCTAGGATTCCTAATAGAGAAGTAAGTTGAAAGGAAACTTCACAAACTTTTAGAATAACAAGCAACTTTACTATAAGGAGGTCAAAATACAGTTTTTCTTAAAGAGGTTAAATCATACCACCAATATCTTTTCATTGCCCAAGTGTATTTTGGTAGCAGAGCATTAAACACTAATAACAAAGTTTTGGTAAGATGCCAAAGACTATCAGTTTGATAAGACTAATAATAAGAGTTCATTGCCACCATAAACAATAAACATAAGTTAAAACAATCAAAATGCACACCATAAGTTAAAGATTACCATTCTTAACCCTGCAATGAAATGCACTCCCATATCAAGCATGAAACCTCCCTGCAGAAAGAAAAAAGGAACAACTTCACATAAGGAACCAAAAATCAACTATTAGGTAAAACAGGCATAATAACATGAGAAGTCATTGAAGATTTTTGAATTTGCAATATTTTAGCTATCAAGTATAGCCACAGAAAGAAAATACGGATAATGATAAATTCTTATTAAAGATGGATTAGATTGTTTCAGTGATCCATAGATTAAGATTTCATATATTATGCAATAATAATATTAAATAGTAGAGTTCTTTTAGATAGGTCAGAATGGTAGTTCATTGAAGTGATCCAAAGCATAGGTTGTATGACAAATGCTCTTTTAAATTTAAATAATCAAAGTGTGCACAACTTAATCACAAAGCACATACAGTGAAATGGCGCCTCCAATTGCTTGAAAAGTAGGGGTTTGAACTGTTCATTGATTCTTCAACAATAACTTGAACACTAATCATTTTCCCAATGCCAGCAATCAGTTTCTTGCCCTGCCAAAAATTTATGTCACTGCACAGTTGGATTCATAGGCCAAGATCTCAAACAAACAAATACCTCTATTAAGCCAGTCTCAAATCGGAAATTTTCAGCCACAGACCAAATTAATTGACCAGGAGCATCAGCAGAAAGAGATTTGTAGCCAGACAATGCAGTTTCCAATTCACTTGTACCTACATTATTATATTGATGTATAGTTATGCTATTGTCCTGTTTGACTTTGAAGAGAAATATAGAGGGTTTTGGAAAGAGAAATAGAGGAAATGGAAAAATAAGAAATGTGAGAAAAGATAAATAGGTAAGAAATAAAATTAAATGTTGGATATTATTTTAATAGTATAATACTCATTATACCCTCACCACATACAAACATTTAGGGGTAAAATATTAGTTTTCAATTTTATTTATTTTTCATTCTTTTCCCTCTTCTTCAATTCTTTCTCATTCTCAACACCAAACTACTAAATTAATTCCTCTTCTCTCCATCTTCATCCCAGACAAACACGGCCTAATAGTTAAAATTTCAGGAAAGTTTTTCAGAATACTTGACGATAATACGATCAACAAATTGTACAAGACCAACATGATGAGGTAGCTAACAATTAGACAGAGATAAAATATACCATTATAACATGCTTAGTACATTTTCTATCATGTGATGTTTTTTGCTTTTTTAATTTATACATTAGAGTAACCGAAGTTATTATGTATATAATTGTATTTAAAGGAAAAGTGATATATGAAAAGTAAATTATATTGAAAGGGTTATAATATTAAATTTAAGGAGATTATGATCATTTAATCTATTTATAAAAGTGTAACAATATTTTTTAATAAAGACTAAATTTGAAAAAGAATACCTAATTTTAAACTAGAATAAACCAAATATAAAGATTCAAATTTTATTTTAGAAAATAAGGATTTGAAATATAGTAATACACTCCAATTATTTGAATTTAGATCTATAAAATCCAAATTAGTTTTTTTAAACAATCTGAATTTGTATTTAATTTCAATTCAATTTTTTAGTTGGACTCTATTAAATTTAATTCTAGTCTAATTATTTAGACTTGGATAAGATATATTAAACAACAATGATTAAATTATATATTGTGTCTTTAATATCATGCACAGTAATCTTAAGGAAAGATCATAATTAATTAATTTATTTATTTATATATATAAATATGACTCAATTGACATTTCACTTTTAGAATTGAAACAAGTAATAAACTTATCACTTAGGAACAAAGATGTAAAATATATGATAAATTATAACTTAATCTATTAAATATTTTCCCTAATAATTATTTTGACCATTTCAAACATTCAAATTTATTTATTCAAAATAGTACTTAAGTTAAATCTGTAAACAATAATTCATAGTTTAGTACAAATGAATTTTTTATTATTAAATAAAAGGTAAATTAAAAAAATATAATATAACAAAAGAACATAGCTAATCACGGTAAAAATCTTATATAATTTTAACCAAGATACCAATATAATTCAAAAAAAACTTTAATGCACTTCTAAAACACATAATATATAACCATCTCAAAAATATAATATACTATTATCATATATACAAACAATATGCATAACAGTTTATTAAAAAAAAGTACTGAAATATAGAAACTAATTAAAAATTTCTAAAACAATTATGATGCAAATATCCTCTTTAGATACCTCATAAACAGTACTCAAAATTATATTTTTAATCAAGCTTTTAATTATCTTTTCAAATATAATACAAAAATTAAATTTTATTCTTCAGTTTTTATTAAAATTATTTCTTATACTATATACACCATCAATTAAAATATAATATTAATAATAACATATAAAATGAATTGTAATATTATTTTAGTAATAACATAATAAATATAACCCCGATTTTTTAATTTAATAAATTAATATAAAAAACACAAAAATAAACAAATACCCGTGCTCACGGGTTTTAAAAGAGGATAAAGAAAAAACCACCTAAAATATTCATCTATATAGAGATTGAGTAGTGGCCAAAAATAGAAAACTTTCAAGAACTGCACTAAATTAATTTTTTTAAAAAAAAAAAACTAAACTGCTTTTAGTAATAACTAAACTAAACTAAACTATGTTGGTAGTTTAGTTTAAAAAACTGAATTGAAAAAAGAGCATTTCAATGCACTGTTGAACTGAAGTGTTAGCAGTTTAAAGATGAAAAACTGTACCATTGCTTTTCTCAATAAAAATAGTCAGATGTCAACCAAATAGTCTTCTATGATTTTGGAAATCTCATTACCCTCTCCATTTTCACTCTCCTTGCTTATATCCGTGGAAAGTACTTCTCTCTCTCAACACTTCTTCCATTTCTACACTTAATTCAATGTCCATATATAGTATTTTAAGTATAGTTTAAAGAAAATATCGAGATCCTAGATAAGAAATAGTACAGTTCAGTTTATCCAAATTGTTTTTTCAGTTCATTTTAACTCCGAGAAACTATTTTTCCAAATCAATTAATATACAATTTAGTGTAAATAGAAGTATACAATTACCATAACAAAACACTACTCACCCGATGCCGCAGGTTTCTCTTTATATCCGCCAAATCATGCATCCAAAGCGTACAACATATCCAAACAAACATAAAATTTAGTCAATGACACAAAAATGTATAAACAAGTTTGTATCAAAATAAATTTACCAGCATGACATGAAATAGCCAGGCAAGTTCCTCACCGACCCAATTAATATGACCTGATAAGAAAGATAATTTCTGGCGAACAAACTTGCAGACACGTACATTTAAAAATGATCATTACCTTGAAGAACATGTTTACCAGCCTTTAGCAGCCTCAGTGAAATGTCAACCTGCACAATCTAGCTCTTAAATTTGGAGGTCTAGTCAAAGTGAGACTTAGAGAATTTTGTTTCTTTTTCCAAATACACAATCTCACATCAGCATTATTGAGTTCACTGTGTGGATAATATAATAGATATCTCAAACATCAGTTTTTTCCTGTAGTAGTAAATTGAGATTGGAAGGCACCTTCTTGTATAGTCAAATCCACATTGTGAAAGTAGGTAAGACATAGTAGGGCAATAAATGCAGCATTTACACAACCACATGATGGTCATTAATTATAATTTGATTTGATTAGAAGTTAAATGACAAATCATTACCTTAATTGTGATGCATACACAAGTAATGAGAGTGAGAAAAGGTAAATATGACAATAAAGAAGAGAAATAAGAAACCTGATTTTGTCCAGCCAAAACGACAGCAACTGCATCTATAGATCCATCTTGGAGGATATCTTCAAGACCGCTATCTCCCCACTTACACTCCACTCCCGGAAAATGCTCACCGGCGACGTCTACGGCCGCCGTAGCAGATTCCTGCGCAGACAAAATGAATCGAAAGTAACCGCTGAGATTGGAAGAAGAACGAAACTAAACTAACGGTATTACCTGAGAGCGGCTCCAAATGGCTTTGAGATGGAAGAGATGAGAGATCTCCGAGAGTCTTGGAAGGTACTCAGTCTTCACAAAGATACCAGCTCCCAGAATAGCAATCTCAGGAACCTTCGTCGCCATAACTACGCTACAATACAATAAAAATACTATACGAATTTCACTACGTACAATGTATCGTAAGGTTTCTGCGGATTTTGCTTCTAATCAAACCTCACCTTGCTTCTTCTTTTTCTTCGTTATTTCTCCTTTGCTTCTAACTGTATGGTTTTTGTAATGAGTTGTTGACTATAGTCCTTGCTGTCAACTAACACCACATAAAATATTTTCATGACAAATATAAATATAATATCTATATAAATACGTGGCAAATAATTTAAAACATGATCTAAACGCTAAACACATGTAAATTTAGAAAGGGGACAAAAGAAAAATCACAATCAAATCCATCACTGACAACCAGATTTCTATCATGAGCAACAAATTCAATGACCCTATTTATATAAATTGATTGTGTTCCTTTTATAAAATTAACCCAACTTGAAAATAATTAAAAGTGATTATCAACAATAACCAGAAGACCCTTTCCCTCTTCTTGCTCTGCATATTTACGAAAAAAATTGAGACACAAATCTATTTTTTAAACATTGTTAATTAAACTATTTTTCTTAGTTCAATACTAGTAGCTGGTGAATAACTATTTTAACTAGCTTCCGCAACTTACTGTCTCTTCTTTTGTCTAGGAGAGATTTTACATATTTTTCTTTATGACAATGGAATGAAATAATTAGTATGATTGAAAAGAAAAGCGTAATATATTATATAAATAGAATACATTATAGAATGAACAGGCTGATTTGATACTACTGTTGTTGAATCATAAGTCGCTATCTATAATATAATATATTTGATAATTTGTGTTGTAAATTTTAAAATTATTAATCAAAAGTTATATATATATATATATATATAAACAATTTTACTGATAATCTTCCTTTCATTTTTACAAAAAAATAAAATAAAAAAGTTTGTAAAATCACTGGATTTTAAAGAAATAAAAAGTTTGTGAAATCACAAATAAATATATTAAATTTTCACTTTTCTCACCTCTATATATTAACCTATACTAAATAAAAATACTGATATAAGAGTATATATAACTTGGTGCAGATTTGTTTACAGGGGAAAGTGACTGTAGCTTATTTGATTGAAATAAGCTGACATTTCAGGACTATTTGATTGAAAATGTATATAGTAAAATTATTTAATTAGTATAACATAATTTAAAAGTCTTAATAGTTTAATTATAAATTGAATTTTAATAATTTGATATTTTAAAAACTTTTAAATTTAATTTAAACAATTTGGAATTGGATAATCTAGGTACAAAACAACAAGACGAATATTATAAATGAGATAGTATAATAAGTTTATATTATAATTTTTATTACGTATATTATATTATAATTTTAATATAGATATTTCAGTGACTAAAATATCTTTTGAAAACATACAAATTAGGATCATGTTCTAAACAATTCTATTTAGACCAAAGAAAATTTTAAAATGATCAGAGTACATTTAAAAGCGATAAACTTTCACTAAAGAAATAAAACTATTTATCATTTATTTTTTTAGAAAAACTAAGAGAGAAAAAAGACTCTCCTCGTCAAGTTTCCTCCATTGGGAGATTTGTTTATTTCTTGAATTTTTTTAATCTGTGTTAAAGGATTTATTTATTAAGAGAAATAAAAGTAATGTTATATAATTTTTTGTATATGCATAATATTATGTAGGTAGATAATTTAATTGAACATTCGTTTATTTGCAACTTATGGTAAAATTATTTCAATAAAAAATAGTTTATTTTAAAAAGAACTTATTAAAAAAATAAAAGTAATTTATATGGAAATGGTTAATTTCTATTAAAATAAAATATAAAAAAACTTGTAAAATTAATTCTTTTATTATAAACCACATCTACGTTCCATAAAAATCTTTTAAAAACATTCACGTCATTTGTTGACAATTTTCAATGTGAATTTGATGATTAAGTAGTGATTTCTTTCTTTCTAACATTTCTGCCAAACCGAACAGGGACTGACCCAAACTACGTGCTAAAATTATAAGAGATGTTCATTTTACTATAATATTTAAATATAATTTTAATCATTTTATTTTACTTAATGTTAGTCTTTAATTTTAAGATGAACATTTTTTTCTCTGGAAAAAATGGTGATAGAATGCGTTTGAAAAGACAATAATGATAGAAGTTAATCATTATTTTGCAAAGTCTGCGGCAAGACTGCTTGTTTCTGGAGAGACTGCTTGTTTGTGCACTTTCTAAGTATTTCTTCGGCCACTGAAATTTTTCAATTTGTCTAAAATGTCTTTAAAATAATACTATAAAGACCCAAATATTCTTAAATTCTAAGTCTCTTAACTCATTCTCTTCATTTCACTTTCATGCGACGCTGACTCCAAGTAGCTCCAACATTCTATTTTACATTTTTTTTGTCAGTTTTGTTCGGTTATTTATTAATAGCAACATATTTAATAATCATTTAATGTATGCACGAATAATGGAAGGATTTATAAAGAGGATTTTGTTCGATCTGCGATTTAAAGATAAGTTGTTTGTTTTAGTATAAAATGAATTGTAGAAAGAAGTATTCTAGATCTGTTTACCGAATTTAGAGAATTGTTCAGAAACACCCTGTTTCACAACTTATTTTATTTAAAAAATAAATTGCGGAATAAGATGTTCCGGAACGATCTTCCAAATCTAAAGAATAATTTCGGAACATCCCGTTTTATTTTATATAAAAAATCAGTTACAAAACGTAATATTCTAAAATTTTTCTCCAGATTTGGAGAACAGTTCTAATTTTATACGAAAATCAGTTACAAAATAAGATATTTCCGAACTATCCACCTTCTATCTAATCATACCCAGCCACCCCTATAAAGATAAAACCGTAATTTTATAAAGAATAGATTTAGAATATCTTCAAATTTTGAAGGTACTGAACAAGCTTTGGAGGTGCAGGAAGAAACAGTCCTGCGGCAACTGCACTCAGTTTTTTCAGAATCCATCATTATGTTTGGACCCTAATGACAAGCTTTTTTTTCATTTTAAAAATTAAGATCAAAACACCTTTTCCTCGTGTAAATTTTTAAAATTAATCATTACAAAAATTTCACAAACTTATTACACATATCTCATTCTCCGCACACATATAGTTCTCTAAATACTAAAAATAAATAATTATCTTAATTGCTATAAAATTTGAGCACTAATAAAGTGACAATCAAAGGATTTCAACTTTTGTAAATTCCCAAAGTATATATCAATTAGTTTTGAAATATTTCAATAGCATTAAATAATTCAAGGTCAATATCAAAGTTTATAAATATGATCTTATTACAACACTAGTTTCCAACTTATTTGTATAAAAGTTATTTAATGATATAATCTTACATAGAATAAAGGCATCCTTCCAAATGTACCAAACTTTTTAGAAAGTTACCCGGTTCAAGTAAAATTGCAAATTTCGATGCTTTGGCCCAATAAAAGTAGCAGCTATTTAAGTATAATAATCCTTAGCCTCAAGTCATTAGAAGTTTCAGAATCAAGAGCATACCAACAATAATTTCAATAAATTTAAGCAAATACTAAAACTTCATCCATTAATCAGGGTAACTATTTAAACACAAGCTTATTCATCTATACTTAACTGCCTTGCTCAGTTCAATGTTCTATAACATTACAGAGTAAATATCCGTAAACATCGAACTAGGTGGTCGGTGAAAAAGAGTACCATGATTACCTCAAAACTTTTTCACCTGAACGAGTTCACCTTGCTTAGCTCCAGATTCAAGCATTGCCTCTAACACAGCAACATCTCTTGCACCCTCCACAAAAGAGAGGCGGGGCTCAGCCACAAACTCACTCCCCTTCTGCTAGAAGGAAATAAATTAGACTAGAAAACGGCACCCTGTTCAAGATTGTTCTCTATAATTTTATCATAATGTGCATGAATCTGAATCTCTAGTTCCAGGAATGTTAGGACAAGCAATTGATAAAAAAAGGTAACATGGAAAATCATCGAGATTTCTTTAGGAATTCAAACATAAGAACGAGGAATCATTTTGTACTCAATTTACCTTGAGGGTGCTTTCAGATACATCATTAATAAAAGCTTTTAATTCCTCAGTTACTCCATTGAATGGAAAGAAGGAGCTTTTGTTTTGTCCATCGGCACCATAAAAAGAAACCTACACAGCATCACAAGACATAAAAAACTTATGCAATTTTATTTATGAAAACTAGTAACAGAAACTACAGTATTTACCAGGTAACCATGTCCTCCTTGGAAACCGCGCTCAACTTGCAGGGTTCCATTCAAGCCAACAACTCGCCACAACGTCTACAATATATTAAAAATCATGAGTAAGCATATCTACAGCCTAGCAGCTGTGACACAAGTGTGCTTTTGTAAGAAGAATGATCTTTGACCACATGCCTTAGGTGATCTGGAGGAGACAACCATTACAAACACTCCTGAACATCCATTCTCCAAATGACTAAGGCAAAACATTCCAAAATTAATCTTGGATTTCCAGTCATGTACTGTAAAGTTAACTCCGTGAAATAGAGGCTTACAAGACAGATGATATATTATCTGGGGGAGGTAAGGTCATATCTACATGAGATGTCATTGCTGAAACTGAAACCACTTCACACCCAACAAGCTGCCAAAAAAAAGTTTAAGAGCATCATTATATAGAGAACTCATGCCTATAAGTCCCTTCTCTAAGATTCCTAATGGAGAAGTTGAAAGGAAACTTCACCAACTTTTAGAATAACAAGCAACTTATAAGAAGGTCAAAATACAGTCTTTCTTAAAAAAATTAAATCATACCACCAATATCTTTTCATTGCCCAAGTGTATTTTGGTAGCGGAGCATTAAACACTTATAGCAAAGTTTTGGTAAGATGCCAAAGAGTATCAGTTTGATAAGACTAATAATAAGAGTTTATTGCCACCATAAATTGCATTTGAAACACCAGAAAGAAATGAGATAATAAATACAACAATCAAAATGCACATAAGTTAAAGATTACCATTCTTAACCCTGCAGTGAAATGCACGCCCATATCAATAATGAAACCTCCCTGCCAGAAAGAAAAAAGGAACAACTTCACATAAGGAACCAAAAATCAACAATTAGTACAATAAAACAGACATAAAATGTTATGCTAATGACACGAGAAGTTATTGAAGATTTTTGGATTCGCAATATTTTAGCTATCAAGTATAGCCACAGGAAAGGAAATACAGAAAAAGACAATTTCTTAATAAAATTGGATTAGATTGTTTCAGTAATCTATAGATCAAGACATATAAAGAATCCAAACTTGGATTTCCAGTCATGTATTGTAATGGTAACTCCATGGATTAGAGTTTAGGAGGAATAAAATTATACCTCATTCTTATTCACTACCAACATAAAGTTCATGACATTAAGATTTCATATATTATTCAATAATTATATTAAATAGTAGAGTTCTTTTAGTTTATAGGTCAGAAAGCTAGTTCATTGAAGTGATCCAAAACATAGGTTCTATGACAAATGTTCCTTTAAATTTAAATATTCGAAGAGTGCACAACTTAATTACAAAGCACATACAGTGAAATTGCGCCTCCAATTGCTTGAAAAGTAGGGGTTTGAACTGTTCATTGATCCTTCAATGATAACTTGAACACTCATCATTTTCCCAATGCCAGCAATCAGTTTCTTGCCCTGCCAAAAAATTTATGTGACTGCAAAGTTGGATTCATGGGTCAAGATCTCAAACAAACAAATACCTCTAGTAAGCCAGACTCAAATCGGTAATTTTCCGCCACAGACCATATTAATTGACCAGGAGCATCAGCAGAAATAGATTTGTATCTGGACAATGCATTTTCCAATTCACTTGTACCTGCATTATTATATCAATGTATAGTTATGCTATTGCCCTTTTTGATTTTGAAGAGAAATATAAAGGGTTTTGGAAAGAGAAATAGAGGAAATGAATATGGAGAAATAAGTTGAGAAAAGATAAATAGGTAAGAAATAAAATTAAATGTTTAGTCGTTTGATTGAGTAGAAATGGGTGAGAAATAGAGAGAAAGCTTTTTGAAAATTGTGTAATTTGATATATTTGATTAGATATAAATTATTTGAATATTATAATACTCATTATACCTGTTAGGAATTGGGATCAGGACAATCAAGCAAAGGGGTAGAAGAATAGAGAAAGACAGTTTAAATTGTTAGGCTAGGACAGTTATGGTTGTTAACATTGGTTAGTGAGTGTTGTATGCAGGTTGGTCTATATAAAGACCAACCATTAGTTGTAAAGGAGACTTTTGGCTTTTGATTTGTGTACTGTGACAGGCTTTGTTCCTGTGTGAAAGGAATTTCATTCCTTTGTAGGTGTTGTGAACATTTTGATACAGATTTGAATCAAAGTGTATTCCAGTAATTGTTTGTGTGCTTTGCAGTTAGTGTTTCTGTGTGGGTGTCAAGTGTGGTGTCCTAACAATACCCCTCACCACATACAACACCAATCAAACATTTAGGAGTAAAACAGTAGTTTTTACTGTCTTTTTTTCATTTTTTTCCCGTCCTCTTCAATTCTCACTCATTGTCAAGACCAAACTACTAAATTTAGTTCCCCTTTTTTTCACTCTCCTTGCTTATGTCTATGAAAATTACTTTTCTCTCTCACAAGGCTTCTTTCATTTTTACACTTATTCAATGCCCATAGAATTTTAAGAGTTTAAAAGAAAATATCGAGATCGTACGTAAGAAAGACTTCAGTTAGATTATAAACACAGTTTAGTTTATCCAAATTGTTTTTCAGTTCAGTTTAGCTCATAGAAACTACTTTTCCAATTCAATTCAATTATTATACAATTTAGTGTAAATAGAAGTATACAATAACCATAACAAAACACTACTTACATGATGCTGCAGGTTTCTCTTTATATCCACCAAATTAGGCATCCAACGCGTACAATATATCCGAACAAACATAAAATTTAGTCAATAGCACAAAAGATATATGTAAAAACAGATTTGTAACAAAGTAAATTTACTAGCATGACGTGAAGTAGCCAGGCAACTTCCTCACCGACACAATTAATCTGAACCTAACAAGAAAGATAATATCTGGCGAACAAACTTGTAGACACATACATTTCAAAAAAATTATTACCTTGAAGAACATGTTTACCAGCCTTTAGCACCCTCAGGGAAATGTCAACCTGCAACAAGTGATTGTTTGTTAAGAAAAAGCAAAGAAATTGTAAATTCTGTAGAATTCAAGTACAATAGTCCTTCCAATTCCAATTAAAGTTGACAGATAAACAATCCGGTTCTTAGATTTGGAGATCTAGTCAAAGTGAGACTAAGATTTTATTTATTTTTTTCTGAACACAAAACCTAACATCAGCACTATTGGGTGTGGGTAATACAATAGATACCTCAAAAAATGATCTAGAATAAGTTTTGATACCACCTTGTTGAAAAGTAAAGCATGCCCAGGTTTTACAAGCTCTAACTGTGTTATCTCTGAACAAAGTCAAACACCAGTTTCTTCCTACAGTGGGTCAATTGAGATTGGAAGGCACCTTCTTGGATAATCCACATTTTGAAAGTAGGTAATACATAGTAGGACAATAAATGCAGCAGGTAGACAACAACATGATTGTTATTATATAATTTGATCTAATTACAAGTTAAATGACAAATCATTACCTTAATTGTTTATGTCTAAACAAGTGAGTGAGAGTGAGAAAAGGTAAATATGATAATAGAGAAGAGAAATAAGAAACCTGATTTTGTCCAGCCAAAACGACAGCAACTGCATCTATGGATCCATCTTGGAGGATATCTTCAAGACCGCTATCTCCCCACTTACACTCCACTCCCGGAAAATTCTTGCCGGCGATGTCTACGGCCGCCGTAGCAGATTCCTGCGCAGAAAAAATGAATTGAAAGTAACCGATGAGATTGGAATAAGAACGAAACCTTATGCAACAGTAGTGGAGGAACGGCATTACCTGAGTGCGGCTCCAAATGGCTTTGAGATGGAAGAGATGAGAGATCTCCGAGAGTCTGGGAAGGTACTGATTCTTCACAAAGATACCAGCTCCCAGAATAGCGATCTGAGGAACCTTCGTCGCCATAACTAAAATACAATGCAATAAAAATATCATACAAATTTCACTATGTATATATATAGAATGCGAAATGTTTCTACCAATTCTGTTTCTGATCAAATTTCACCTTGCTTCTTTTTCTTCTTCTTCTTCTTCTCACTATTTCTCCTTGGCTTCAAGTGTTAAAGCGCGTGTCTTCTACTTGTTTGGTTTTTGTATGTGAGGTGGTGGTGACCATGTCCTTTCTCTGAACTAAGGAGCCAAAAAAAAAAAAAAAAAAA